>JAEEGJ010031799.1_pt1 | contig 10183 bp, 8 predicted proteins | sample 8958761 | NCBI WGS metagenome assembly JAEEGJ01 (sample SAMN16246546, study PRJNA631951) | gut metagenome | biome: gut microbiome; feature: rumen; material: RS-attached | host: Bos | place: Iran: Karaj | collected 2018-10 | reverse complement strand
AAACAGCGTGCTTGAGAGGAGATACGCTGCGAAAAACTCGTCCTGCGGGTCGGTAAAGGTGATCTCCATGCAGCTTGCCTCATCCTCTGTGGAGACCCGGACGCCCACGTCCGCCCACAGCGCTTCGCTGGGACCGTCGGCGGTGCCGTTATAATAGGCAAGAGCGCCGGCAATGGCGTTCCCCATCGCGAGCTCTTCGCCGCGGTAGGCGCCAGTGGATGGGGGGAGCATCATCCGGAAGGTGGTGATATAGTCCTCCGGCGCCACGCCTGTGCCGTTGAAGGACTGCCGGGAGTCCATGTCCGAGCCGGTGGCGTAGCTGAGACCGTCGGCGCCGGTGCGGACCCGGAAGCGCCAGACGGTGCAGAGCCCGTCGCCGTCGTCGTCATTCACGGGCTGCGGCTTTTCCATGGCGAGAACGGGAATGAAGTCCGCGCCGGTCTTATCAGCATTCATGGCGAGATCGAAGAAGCCTGCCGACACGTAGCTGAAAAGCCCCGCCACCTGGGACCCCTTATCGTTCCAGTAATTCAGGGTGCCGGGATCGTTCGCCTCGCAGGTGTGGTAATACCGCTTCCAGGCTTCCTCCGTTTCTCCCTCCATATCCGCAGTGATGCTGCCCTCCGACAGGACGCCGAAGCCGTAACCGGGGATGTAGTCGTCCGTGCCCAGGGTGACCCGGGGGGAGAACATCCGGTATTCTCCGTTTTCAAAGATCGAAATGCCGGTGATGCCGGTGCCTACGGCGTAGCGCTCCAGCACGCCCAGCAGCTGCGTGCGCTCGGCATTGGAGAGGTTCCGGTAACTCAGAAGTCCCTCCGCAAGAGGGATCGTCTCCCGGATGGCTGCCTCCGCGCTTTCGCAGGCGGCTTTTATCTCCAGCACGGTCCTGCCCTGCCGGATGGCGTCGATCCCGCTGTTGTAAGCGGCTTCGGCTTCGGCCGCTGCTTCTCCAAGCCGGCCCTCGATGGAGCTCCATATCTCTCGCAGCTCCGTCAGCATGTGCTGCCGGTATTCCTCCCTGCCGATATAGGCGCCATCCCAGCCCCAACCGTCTTTCTCATATACGGTGATCTTCTCATGCAGAGGAGCGGCGTTCCGGCTGTCCAGAATGTACAGGCTGACCCGGCGGGTATCTCCGGTCACGCCGACAGACAGATCCGTGACGTTTTCACCCGGCGCAAGAGACCAGGTGACCAGATCCACGTCCTCCAGAGCGCCGCCGGAACGGTACAGGGCGATCAGCAGCAGAACCTCGCAGGCGTCGCCGCCGGGATTCAGTCCGGTGACCCGAAGGGTGGACCCTGCATCTCCTGTGTCCGGGAAGTACCAGGAAAACTCCGGACGCTCCGCCGTCTCCTCCGGCGCGGCCAGAGCGCCGGACAGGGGAAGAAGCAGGCTCAGGGCCAGAAAAAAGCAGACGATCTTTTTCATGGGTGTAAACCTCCTCGGTCATTTGGATGGGGCAGAAAACCTCCGTTTTCAGTACAGCAGGCAGACGGGGGGCAGGTCCTCCGCCGTGGCGACGGGGACCCAGAGGCAGAAAAGAGTCACCTCGTCGCTCAGCAGGGCGGGGGTCTGTTCCGCCTGCAGCAGAGGGGCGGCGAGCTCCCGGTTCAGCACCCGCAGCACCAGCTCTCCGGCGGCGGTGCGGTACAGCAGTCCCGGCGTCCCGTCCGCCATGGCGAGGAGCAGCCCCAGATCGACCCGGTCGGCTCCCTCCGGCAGGGCGGCGGGGTCCGTGCAGGGCAGGGAATCGCAGCGGGGCATGTCCTCCGCCGCGACGGGATGGTCGTCCGTCAGGCTGGAGAGATATACTGGCCGCCAGAACTCGGGCTCCGGACCGGTCCAGCCCAGGTCCCGGAGCTCCAGTGCCCGGCCCGCGTACAGGAAGCCTCCGGGCGCCAGGGTCAGCTCCCCCTCCCGGTACAGGCTGCGCAGAGCCTCCAGAAGGTCAAGATATCTCCGCTGGCCCTCCGCCGCCCCGGACAGAGCTTCCCGGCGGAGAGAGGCCACCTTCTCCGCATCCGGCAGCATCCCGGCGGGGAGGTCCGCGGCAAATTCCCGGAGCAGAGCATCCACCGCCTCTTCCCCCAGGGCCAGGTAGGAGGCGAGAAGCTCCCAGGCGCCGCCCGTCTCCACGGCCTCCCGGAAGGCCGCGGCAAAGCCGGGGCCCAGGGCCGCGGAGGCTGCGGGAGGCAGCTCCTCCGCGCCCAGCATGGCCAGGAGGCGGCTGATGCGCGTCACGTTGACGTCCAGGAGCTCCGGCAGGAGGAGGGGCGTCTGCAGATCCAACAGCACTGCGTCCTCCCCGGCCCGGAGGGTGACCCCCTGCGCGCCGTATTCCGCCGGGCTGATGCGCTGTGTCTCCGCCAGCAGGGGCTCCCGCAGCCATCCCGCCAGCCGCTGAGCGGAGATGTGCACCCAGGGGCCGAGGTACAGGCTTTTCGGGGTCACGGCAAGGCCGTCCCCCGCCCGGCTCACCTCCGCCCTGACCTGCAGGGGGAGGGGCAGGAAGCCGAACAGCTTCAGCCGAAAAGCAAGGCGAAGCTCCTCCGGCGACAGGGTGAAGCCCAGCCGTTCCAGCTTCGGGTCCAGGGCCCGGGGCAGGTCCCTCGCCGCCTCCTCCAGCATCTGCCGGGGATCGGCATACTCCAGCAGCAGGGTGTACAGATCCGCCTTGTCCAGCTCCAGGCTCAGCTCCCCCTGGGGGGTATAGGCGGCAAAGGCAAAGGGCTCGGCGTTCTCCGCCGCCAGACGCTCCCAGTCGTCATAGGGCAGGGCGGAATAGAAAAGATACAGCCATGGCGCGGCCAGGATGGCCAGCACCAGCAGGATGAGGACCAGGGCAAGGCCGACGCGCCTTCCGCTGCGGGATCTGGTGTTGGACATGGGTTTTTCTCCTTGCGGATGATTTCGGGCGTGCTGTGGCTTTGCGCAGCACGCCCGAAGCAGGATGTTTTGACGAGGCTTCCGTATCCGGAATGGCGCGATACTCAGTAGTCGTACCCATGAACTAACGCAGTATGCAGCCACTTGATCCTCAGGAAGCTTCCGCATCCGGAACAGCACGGTAATGGACTACGGTATTCGGCACGGGCTCGCCTCTTTCGTATGCGATCGCCTCTTCGAGCCCTTGCTTCAACGCGGCAAAGAAATCAAAGTCCTTAAGGCCTTCTTCGAAATGAGTCCGGAATGCATACGCATTCCGGACTCATTATCTCATGTACCGATTCTTTTGTCAACGCTGCGGAATAATGCTCAATAGTCGAAGCCGTGGGCTTCCTTCAGCAGCTGATCCTTCACCTTCATCAGGCGGGTGGTGGTGCTGCGCTCGTTTTCCTCCAGCTTCATGGTGATGTAGCGGATGGTGTCCTGCATCTGGGGGATCATAACGTATTCCAGGGCGTTGACGCGGCGGCGGGTGCGTTCGATCTCCGCTGCCATGAGCTGCATGGATTTCTCCGCCCTGGCCAGCTCCAGCATGTCCCGGAATACTTCGCTGAGCCGGTCGATGCTCTCGTCCAGCTCACCAGAGGTCATGGCGTAGCCATAGGGATAGATGTCCTCGGCGGCGTCGGTGCGGGTGCGGAAGCCATATTCGGGGATATTGACGCTCATGATGTTTTTCAGCTGGATATCCACCTCCACGCCCTGCTTGGGGCAGAGGAGGGATTGCTCCAGGATCTCCGGGCTCATGAGCCGGGAAGCGTTGGCCATGCTGGCCATGGCTTCCGCAAGACCCTTCTCCACCTTCTGGCGCAGGGCCTTGTTTTCCCGCACGATCTGAAGAAAGTTGCGCATCAGCTCATCCCGCTTGTCCTTCAGCAGCTTGTGGCCGCGGGTGGCGGTCTTGAGACGGGCCTTGGTCTTCTTCAGCTCCATGCGGGTCGGCTTGATATCCGACATGACGGCCATGCTCAGTCCTCCTTGGGGAGATACTTCTCGATATACTCCAGCTTGATGCGCTTCAGCTCGCTCTTGGGCAGGATACTGAGCAGCTTCCAGCCGATGTCCAGGGTCTCCTCGATGCTGCGGTCCGTCTCCTGGCCCTGGCCGATATAGAGCTTCTCGAACTCTCCGGCGAACTTGGCGTAGAGCTTGTCGGTGTCGGAAAGGGCGGCCTCGCCCAGAATGGTCATCAGCTCGGCGGCGTCCTTGCCGGCGCTGTAAGCGGCAAAGAGCTGGTTCATGGTGCCGGCGTGATCCTCCCGGGTCTTTCCCTCACCGATGCCCTTATCCTTCAGACGGCTCAGAGAGGGGAGAACGTCGATGGGAGGCAGGAAGTTTTTCAGATAAAGCTCGCGGGAGAGGATGATCTGCCCCTCGGTGATATATCCGGTCAGGTCGGGGATGGGGTGGGTGATGTCGTCCTCCGGCATGGTCAGGATGGGGATGAGGGTAATGGAGCCCTTCTTTCCCTGACGGCGTCCGGCCCGCTCGTACATGGAGGCTAGGTCCGTGTAAAGATAGCCGGGATAACCGCGGCGTCCGGGGACTTCCTTCCGGGCGGCGGAGATTTCGCGGAGAGCTTCCGCGTAGTTGGTGATGTCCGTCATGATGACCAGCACATGCATATTCTGCTCAAAGGCCAGGTATTCCGCCGCCGTCAGCGCCATGCGGGGGGTGGAGATGCGTTCCACGGCGGGGTCGTTGGCCAGGTTGGAGAACATGACGGTGCGGTCCAGGGCGCCGGTGCGCCGGAATTCATTGACGAAGTATTCCGACTCCTCGAAGGTGATGCCGATGGCGGCAAAGACGACGGCAAAGGGATCGCTGGTGCCCAGCACCTTGGCCTGGCGGGCGATCTGAGCGGCCAGGTTGGCGTGGGGGAGGCCGGAGCCGGAGAAGATGGGCAGCTTCTGTCCGCGGACCAGGGTATTCAGCCCGTCGATGGCGGAAATGCCGGTCTGGATGAATTCGGAGGGATAGTCTCGGGCTGCGGGGTTCATGGGCAGACCGTTGATGTCCTCATACTTGTCCGCCAGGATCTCCGGACCGTCGTCGATGGGGCGGCCCATGCCGTCGAACACGCGGCCCAGCATATCCGGACTGACGCCCAGCTGCATGCCGTGGCCCAGGAAACGGACCTTGCTCTCCGCCAGGTTGATGCCGCTGGAGGAGTCGAACAGCTGTACCACTGCCCGATCCCGGTCCACTTCCAGCACCTTGCAGCGCCGGGTCTCGCCGGAGGGAAGCTCGATCTCCGCCAGCTCGTCATAGGTGACGCCCTCCACATTCTTGACGATCATCAGAGGGCCGGAGATCTCTCTTATGGTTTTATATTCCTTAATCATGGCTGGCCTCCTTGATCTGCGCGGCCATATCGTCCGCCATCCGGGAGTATTCCTCCGCGTAGGTCTCCGCGGGCACGGACTTGGCGCGGCCGATGCGGTCCCGGGCCTCGATCTGGATGAGCTTGTTGAGGTCGGCGCCTGCGCTGACGGCCTTGCGGCAGAGATCGTCGTACCGCAGGATGATATCCAGCAGCATGGCCTGCCGCTCATAGGTGGAATAGTTGTCGATGTCCACAAAGGCGTTCTGCTGCAAAAAGTCCTCCCGGATCATCTTGGCCGTCTCCATGGTGAGGCGGTCACCGGCGGAAAGGGCGTCCTGACCAACCAGCTTGACGATCTCCTGAAGGTTGTTCTCCTCCTGGAGGATGGCGACAGCCTTGGCCCGGTTCTCCAGGAAGCTGCGGCCCAGATTGCGGTCATACCAGGGGCGAAGGTTGTCCATATACAGGGAATAGCTGTTGAGCCAGTTGATGGCGGGGAAGTGGCGGGCATGGGCCAGGCTGGAATCCAGGCCCCAGAACACCTTGACGATGCGCAGGGTGGCCTGGGAAACGGGCTCGGAGGTGTCGCCGCCCGGCGGGGAAACGGCGCCGATGGCGGTGAGGGAACCTCTCCGCGGTTCAGAGGCCAGACATTCCACGCAGCCGGCCCGCTCGTAGAACTGGGCCAGGCGGGAGGCCAGATAGGCGGGGTAGCCTTCTTCGCCGGGCATCTCTTCCAGACGGCCGGACATTTCGCGGAGGGCCTCGGCCCAGCGGGAGGTGGAGTCTGCGATGACGGCCACGTCATAGCCCATGTCCCGGAAATACTCCGCGATGGTGATGCCGGTATAGATGGAAGCCTCACGGGCCGCCACGGGCATGTCGGAGGTGTTGGCGATGAGGACGGTCCGCTTCATCAGCGGTTCGCCGGTGCGGGGGTCCTGCAGCTCCGGGAACTCCATCAGCACGTCCGTCATCTCGTTGCCGCGCTCGCCGCAGCCGATGTAGACCACGATGTCCACGTCCGACCATTTGGCCAGGGCGTGCTGCACCACGGTCTTGCCGCTGCCGAAGGGTCCGGGGACGGCGGCGGTGCCGCCCTTGGCGATGGGGAAGAGGGTATCGATGACCCGCTGCCCGCTCTGCATGGGGGTATCGGGCAGGAATTTGCGCTTGTAAGGCCGGTTGCGGCGCACGGGCCAGGTCTGCATCATGGTGAGCTCTTTCCGGCTGCCGCCCCGCATGGTGACGACGGCCACGGTCTCCAGGACCGTGAAATCGCCCTCCTTGATGGAGACCAGTTCACCCTCCACGTCATGGGGGACCATAATGCGATGGGTGATGGCGCTGGTTTCCTCCACCGTGCCGATGATGTCGCCGCCGGAAACATGGCAGCCCTCCTCCACGACGGGTACGAAATGCCATTTCTTTGTGCGGTTCAGGGCGGGCACGTCGATGCCCCGGGCGATGGTCTCGCCCGCCAGAGCCCGGATCTCCGTGAGGGGCCGCTGGATGCCGTCGTAAATGCTTTCCAGCAGGCCGGGTCCCAGCTCCACGCTGAGAGGCGCGCCGGTGGTGACCACTTCGGCGCCGGGCCCGAGCCCGGCGGTCTCCTCGTAGACCTGGATAGAGGCCTGGTCGCCGGTCATGGTCAGGATCTCGCCCTTGAGGCCCTGCGCGCCGACCTTGACCACGTCGGCCATGCCGGCGTCTGCCAGCCCCTCGGCCACCACCAGCGGGCCGGATACCTTAATGATTTTTCCCATATGTTCGATAACTCCATTCCTATTGAAGAATGAGAAGCGAAGGTGAAAGGTCAGAGAATGTTGCTGCCCACGGCCCGCTCCACGGCGCTGTTGAGGGCGTTCATACCCAGGTTGAGCGTGCCGTTTTTCGAGGGGATGGGGATGATGGCGGGGATCAACTCATCCTTCAGCGCGTCGATCTCCGTGCGCAAGGGGATGGTGAGCTCCTCCGTGATATAGAGGATGGCATAGGCGGGATCCTCCGCCCGGACGACGCCGGTGAACACCGCCTTGGCATTCTCTTCGTCGGCGGGGAACACGTCGATCCCCAGGGCACGGAAGCCCATCACGCTCTCCCGGTCACCGATGACGGCGATCTTATATCCGTTCATGTGCTTTGCTCCTCGATCTGATAAAGGTAGCGGATGAGGACATTTTCACCGAAGCAGGCATATTTGGCTTTCTCCATATACCCGTCCAGACAGCTGCGCACAGCGCGCTCAAAGGGGGCGAACCCCTCGCCCTTGACGGCCTTTTCCGCATCGCCGAGGGAAGGGGAGAGCTTCGTGGACTTGTAAAGGCTCAGCACCGCCGCCGCATCCGGGTAGGCGGAGCTGATCGCGGCGCAGCGGACGCTGCCGCAGTCCGTCAGCACGCTCTTCAGCTGCTCCGGGCGGACGCCGCTTTTCAGCATGCGCACCAGGGCGCGAAGATTCAGCGCGTCGGCCTGTAGGGCGGCATAGCCGAGAAGGAAATCGCTGCGGGTCTTTTCCGCCGTATCCTTCATTTCCTTCACATAGGCCCGGTCCAGGATAAAATCCGCCAGACGCGGGTCGGAGGTGCGCCCCAGGGTTTCGGAGGATTCCTTCAGCGCAGCGGCAAATTCCGCCGGAAGGCTTCGATAGTCCTCCGTGCGGCAGGCTTCCGTCAGCACCGCAGGCGCGCAGCGGCCCAGAGGCAGGAAAAGACGGCTGTTGTCCTCGCCGGCGGCTACGCTTTTCAGATAGACCTTCGCATTGTGATAATCGTATTTCAGCCGGAAAAAGTCCACGATCTGCGGATCGGGGGCCAGAGAACTCAGCTCCCGAAACGCGGCGGCCTTGTCCTCCGCGCTCTCGTTTCTGCGGGCGCTTTTGGCCTGCAGATAGGCGGAGAGGTAGAGGTAATCCGTATCCTTGATCTTTTTCACGTCGTCTCCTCAGCCGAACAGCAGCCTGGCTGCTTCTCCGGCCAGCTCGCTGCGGTGCAGGTCCGCCAGCGTGTCCAGCGCGCAGTTGATCTCGATCCTGCCCTGGGATAGGATCAGCCCGCCCACGATGGGCCGGGTCTCCTCCGAAAGGGTAAGCCGGCTTCCGCTGCTTTTCAGTTCTTCCAGGAGCGCGCCGCCCAGCTTTTCCCGATCCTCGGGATTGAGGATGATCTCCTCGCTGCCGGTCTCGGATGCCTTCCGGGCCAGGGAGGAGAGCAGCTTCACATAGCGCTCCTTTTCCAGATTGCGAAGGTAAAGCACCGCCCGGTCGAAGGCTTCGGAAAGAACGTCCTGCTTTACGCGCAGCAAATCCTTCTTGGCTTCCGTTTCGGCGGCGGACACCAGAAGGGAATACTGCTTTTCGGCTTCGGCATCGCCCTCGGCCAGGTAAGTCTGCCGCAGCTCCTCGGCATGCCGGTCGGCAGCCGCTTTCAGCTCGGCAGCGCGCTTTTCCGCCTCCGATTTCATAGCCGAGGCTTCCTGCTGCGCGTCGGAGACGATCCGGGCAGCAACCTTGTCGATCCCGTTCATCGGCATCTCAGCGGACGTTCAGGATCATCAGGATGGAAGCGATCAGGCTCAGGATCGCGTAGAACTCCACGATGACGCAGAGAATGATGCCCTTGGACCAGTCTTCGGGCTTCTTGGCGACGATGTTGATGCAGGAAGCGGCCACGCGGCCCTGGGCCTTGGCGGAGATCAGGCCGCCCAGCATCATGGGCACGCAGGCCACCAGGTAGCCAAGGCCCTGGGTCAGGCTCAGCTGCTGAAGGCCGCTGCCGCCGAAGATGCCGATCTGAAGAAGCACGAAGAACCAGATAACGAAACCATACAGGCCCTGGGTACCGGGGACGACCTGCAGGATCAGGCATTTGGTGAACTGTTCGGGGTCCTCGCTGATGAGGCCGGCAGCCGCTTCACCGGTCATGCCGGTGCCCTTGGCGGAGCCGATGCAGCTCAGCACGGCCGCCAGGCCGCCGCCGAGAAAGGCAAGGGCGAGCCCTCCGAAAGCATTGATAAGCTCAAGCATGGTTTACTTCCTCCTTGACGATGTCAAAATACTTGGTTTTCACTTCAAGCGGACGGAAGGCTTTTCCGCCGTCCGCATAGAATTTTCCGAAAAACTCCAGATACTGGAGACGGGCCGCGTGGACATAAGTACCGATCACGTTGATGCCGATATTGAACACGTGGCCGACGATGAAGATGGGGATGAACAGGATGATATTCCCGAAGAGCCCGCCCAGGATGTTGACGATGCTGGCAACGATGCCGCCCGCCAGCATCAGGGCCATGATGCGGGAGTAGGAGAGGATATCGCTGAAATAGCTGGTGATGTCATAAAGACTGGCAAGGCCCCCCACCAGCTTGCCCATCACCGTGGGCTTGGCGCGTCCCTGGGTCAGGAGCAGGGCCAGGACGCCGGCCAGGGCTATCAGCCAGGTGCCCCCAAGTGCGCCCACCGCGATCCCGGCGAAGAGGAGCCACCAGCTGCCCACGTCCATCAGCGCATCCCAGGGGTGTCCGTCCCGGATCAGGATATAGGCCTTGACGCCCATGCCGAAAAGGATCTGGAACACGCCCATGGCCAGGGAGATGATGAGGATCTGCAGGGGATTCTCCATGGGCCGCAGCAGAGCGGGCACCGTAACGTCCTTTCCGAACAGCAGCGCGATCTGGGTGACGGCGTCCCCGAAGAAGCTGCCCGTGAGGATGCCGAAGATGGCGGTAGTGACGCCGCATTCCAGCATCAGCTGCATCATGTTCTTCATGCCCCGCTGAAGCCGGAATTTCTTTTGCACGATCAGGCTCAGCAGGATGAACACAAGGCCGTAGCCAAGGTCGTTGAACATCATGCCGAAGAAGATGCAGAAGAAGGGGGCGATCAGGGGGTTGGGGTCCACATTCCGG
>JAEEGJ010031797.1_pt1 | contig 10183 bp, 6 predicted proteins | sample 8958761 | NCBI WGS metagenome assembly JAEEGJ01 (sample SAMN16246546, study PRJNA631951) | gut metagenome | biome: gut microbiome; feature: rumen; material: RS-attached | host: Bos | place: Iran: Karaj | collected 2018-10 | reverse complement strand
CTCGGGACCAGCTGTTTTTCAACCTTTAATATACCCCCGAAAACGGAAAATGCAAATTCGAGTTATGAAAAAAAAAGAAGAAACTTGCTATTTGAAGAACAATGGGCGAAAAAGCCGCGTTTCTCCTTCGCCGCGGAGGAGTGGCGGATGCCGCGAAATCACTTTTCATCCGGGATCGTGTAGGGCAGACGCCAGGTCAGCTCGAACAATCCGCTGACGAACTCGAAAAGATACTTGTCCGTGAACATGTCCATGTATTTCGCTCTCCGGTCCGGATGCCGGAGCAGATAGTCGTAGACGACGGCGTCTTTTCCGAATCCGCGGGAATGTTCCAGGTCGATCAGCCCTTCCGTGCTGTTGTAATCCTCCAGGCATTCCCTGACCGTTTTCTCGAAATAGGCGGTTTCCGCTTCGGGGGATTCCTTTTTCGCCCGGATGAACCTGATGTAGATCTCGTAATAGAAGATATTCGGGATCGGCAGCTCTTTCTCCAGCGCCTCGAATGCCGCCGCCATCTTCTCCAGTTCCGCGTCGGACAGGGACATCAGAACATACGAATGCCGCTGCAGGAACTCGAAGACAAGCATCAGTCTCCCGAGAAACCCGGATTTATCCATCTTTTCCGCAAACGAATCCGGGGCGGGGAGGTCCTTCAGGAGCAGAAGAATGCAGTCCTCCGTGAAACTCTCCCCCCGGAAATCGCTGTCGTCCGTCCTCCTGCTGATGATGTGAGTCAGCAGCAGGTTCCGCATCTTCGCATCGGCTTTTCTGAACGCTTCATAAAACATCAGATACGAATCGGCGTTTCCCGGCCACTTCATGGCCTGGATGTCGGCATTTTTCACCTGTTTCCCCTCGGTTTCCCAGGTTTCCAGCGTGCGGATGTTTTCATACAGAAGGAAATAATCCGCGATGTCCCGCTCGACTTTCTCCCGTTCCTTTTCCGACAGCGACCGCAGCATCTTTTTCCACGCGGCGGAGTCGAAATAGCGGCGGAGATTCTCCGCGTCCCCGGCGGGGATGTCCGTGAGGAAAGGCCCGGAATCCGTCAGGATGTTTTTGAACTGGCGTTCCACTTCCTCAGCGCGGAAGGCTTCATCATCATCCGGCGGATTCAGAAACTTGGAAAGGCGTTCCGCTTCCTCAGCACGGAAGGCTTCATCATCCTCCGGCGTCTTCTGAAGCCTGAACGCGTACAGGTCCGGCGCACAAAACGAGACGACCGCGAAAAGGACAAGCAGATTAAAAAGATGTTTCATGGTTCAGCCTTTCTTTCGGAAAACATCGGTCACGAACACCCTCAACGACTATGAGCGGTATTCGCTGCATTCATTATAACTCTACTTTATCACGCTTTACGGAAAAAGTCAAGTCTTTTTCTTTGTATAATGTGCTTGTAAACGGGAAAAAACATGCTATAGTGAATGGAACTAAAAATTCAGCAAAAGGAAACGGCAATGGCGATCCCGTACAGACAGGAAGTTTTGCGGAAGATGGTGCATCTGAGCTCCATCTGGATGCCCGCAGCGCTGTTTTATCTGCCCGCGTGGTACGGGGAACGCGGCCGCTGGTTCAACGTGATCATGTTCGGCACGTTCGCCGTGCTGAACGTCCTGATCGAGATCGCGGTGTTCCGGGGTGTGCCGTACGTGACGCCGCTCTACAAGGCGCTGTTCGGCAAGATGGCGCGCGAAACGTCGAAGCCGGGCGAATTCCGGTTCAGCGGCGCGCCGCCGATGTACGCGTCAGCGTGCCTGACGGCGCTGTGTTTCGAGCACCGCGTGGCGGCTTGCGCGTTCACGATCCTGATCCTGAGCGACACCTCGGCCGCCCTGATCGGGCGCAAATGGGGCCGGCACCGTTTCGCCAACGGCAAATCCCTGGAAGGTTCGCTGGCGTTCCTGCTGAGCGGCTGGATCATCGCGGCGTGTTACTGCGCGGCTGGCGGGCTGACCGGCGGAACGGTCGCGATCTGGCTGGCTGGCGTGGCGGTCTCCTGCGTCGCCGAATTCTTCAACGAACAAATCCACCTGGACGACAATTTCACGATCCCGCTGCTGTTCGGCGCGGTCGCGCAATGGCTGCCCCGGCTGTTTTCTTAAAAAAGGAGTATACCCCTCATCATGAGCGAACCGAAACTTTACCGTTACGACACGCATGTCCACACCGCCGAAGTGAGCAAGTGCGCCAAATCCTCAGGCCGCGAAGTCGCGGAGGCTTACCACGCCCGCGGCTACGACGGCATCATCATCACGGACCATTTTTTCAACGGGAATACCACCGTGCCGCGCGATCTGCCGTGGCGGGAACGCGTCGAGCTCTTCACCGCGGGCTACCGGGCGGCGAAGGAATACGGCGACAAGGTCGGGATGCAGGTGTTTTTCGCGTGGGAGGATTCGTCCGAGGGGAACGATTTTCTGACCTACGGGCTGGATGAAAACTGGCTCGCCGACCATCCGTTCATCGACCGCCTGCCGCTCGTCGATTACCTGAAATACGTACGGCTGGCGGGCGGCACGGTCGTCCACGCGCATCCGTTCCGGCAGGATTCCTACATCCCGATGATCCGTCTGCTGCCCGACCTGGTCGACGCCGTCGAGATTCTGAATGGCCACCGCAAGGACGACGTGAACCGCCGCGCGAAATGGTACGCCGACAGCTACGGCCTGCCCGGGACGGCGGGTTCGGACAATCACGACGTCGTGAACGGATTCGCGGAGGCCGGTGTCCTGCTTGACGAACGCCTTACGGATACGGCGCATTATGCGCGGCTGGTGCTGGAACGCCGGATCCGCAGCATCTTTCCACAGCTTGACGGCTGCTGCTGAACTTTTTCTTTTCTGAACACGAAAAAGCCGTGCCCGGCGATGTTGCATGGGCACGGCTGAATTGTCTTTAGATGGCTTCTTTTTAACCGACTTTCTTCAGCAGATAGATGCCGTAGCCGCCGAAAATGATCGTGGGTGCGAGTCCGGCGATGCAGGCCCCGAGCGGGAAATGGATGAAGTCTTCGATCAGATCGAAGGAAAGATATCCGTTTTTGCCGACGACCATGAAGATCTCGTTAAGCACCTGATAAAGCACCGCGATGCCGACGGCCGTGGCGATGGCGGTGAAAATGCCGGAACGTTCGTTTTTCGTGGCAAGCGGGAGCGCGAAGAAGGCGCAGAGGAAGCATGCCCACGGGAACGCGAGGCGGTTGAAGAAGATCGTGGCGTAAATATGCTTCAGGTTCTTCGCCATTCGCGGGTCGTCTCTCCAGATCCTGTAAATCTTATATGAGGAAAGAGTCTCCGCTTCGTTTCCGCGTTCGGCGATCTCGCGCGGTGTTTCCAGAATGATCATCTGGGGGATCAGCATTTTCGAGAAATAGTAACTCCGCCCGCCTATCGTGTTGTAGGGCTCGCCTTCCTTTTCCGGGCCGACTCTCATTTCACGGAGTTCTTCCGGCGAGAATGGCACGTTTCCCTTTGTCGTTATGCCCGGCTTGTCTTTTTCGGAGGGGACCAAAGTCAGTTGCAGTTCGATAACCTGGTCCGGCTGTTCTGCTTCCGCCCGGGATATATCTTTTCGGGGGACTGCCTCGACAACGCAATCGACCTTGGCGCCATATTCCGCGAAAGATTCGATGATCTCGTTTAAGAAGGCAGGTTCTTCCGTTTTGGCTTTAGCGCCGGCTTTGTCTTTGGGGTATTTGAAGCACCGGACCATAGTGAACTCCCAGGTGCCCGATCTGTCCGGGGAGGAAAAGTATTCCGAGAAAAGATCAAAAAGCCTGTTGGAATTCCCCGAGTCCGGCTTGTCGAATGTCCTCGTGAACTGGGCTTCTTCCGCTGAGATCTTGAAAATAGGCGTTGGAAACATGTTCTTTTCGGCGCCCTCGCTGGGCGGAAAAAACTTCAGCATGACATTTTCCAAATAGGGGACGGACAGCTTCTTTACCGCGGGGATATCGAGTTTCATCTCGACTTTTTCCGGGGCCTTTGCTTTCTGGTCGGACGGGTTCCAGCCGGAAGTGTTCTGCGTCCCGCTCAAAAGAGCTTTGTTTCTTTCGAGGATAAGCTTCCAACCCGAGCTGTCGCTGTAGTATTCTCTGGAAATGGAGGCAAGGGTGTCATTTTTCTTTACTGTGTGCTCTGTGGCAGGCCGGGAGTCATCCGCAACGAGTTTTTCGTCGTAGAACTGCCCGACATACCAGTTGCGGCACCGGTCCCCGCTGAGAAACAGCAGCCGGGCGTTCGTTTCTTCCACGTAGTTCGGGTTGCTGACCTTCTTGCGGACGATCTCCGCCTGGTGCATGGTGTCCGGCACGAGTTTTTCGTTGAAGTAGAAATTCACCAGCATCACGCAGAACCCGACTGCGAAGATCGGCAGTCCGCAGCGCATCAGCGAAATGCCGGAGGCGCGGATGGCGGTGAGCTCGCGGTTGCGGCCGAGATTGGCGAGCGCGTACATGCAGGCGAGCAGGACCGTGATGGGCAGGATGAACCGGATGTTCCCGGGGATCTTCAGGGTGAAGAAATGGACGGAAACGGAGAGCGGCGCGTCGTGTTCGAGAAAGTCGCCGATCTCGTTGTACATGTCCATGATGATGAACAGGAGCGTGAAGGCGAAGAGCAGGATCCCGAACGGGATCAGGAAAGAGCGCAGGATATACCCGTCGAGCACGGGCATCCAGTTGAATTTGCGGCCTTCGCTGGCGATGGCAGGAGATTGGGTGGGGTCGGACATGAAAAACGATGATGAATGAAGTTCGTCCGCTCCGGAGTCGTCTCTTACGGGGACTGTTCCGGAGCGGGGTTGTGATTGGGAGAGGGGGCGTCAGCCTCTGCGGCGCTGGGTGCGGCGCTTCTTCTCGCTCGGCTTTTCGTAGTGTCTCCGGTTGCGGAGTTCCTTGAGCGTGCCTTCCTTGTCGAGTTTCTTTTTCAGACGGCGGAGTGCGCGTTCGATCGAGTCGCCTTTCTTGAGTTTGACTTCAGTAGCTTCCATGATATTAGTTCACCCCCTTTCCTGATGTAATGTCATCGTATTTCACAGGTGTTTGCCTCATAATCGTTATTCGTTGGCGAACCCGGCCTCGTCGGCGAGCATGGCGCGGAGTTTGGCGAGGGCCTGGTTCTGGATCTGGCGGACGCGTTCGCGTGTGCGGCGGATCTCCTGGCTGACTTCTTCGAGCGTTTTCGGACGCTTGCCGTCGAGCCCGAAGCGGAGCTTCAGGATCAGGCGTTCGCGTTCGTCGAGCTCGGAGAGCAGCGAGAGCAGACGGTGCACGGATTCCTCGTCGCCGAGGATGCGGTCGGGCGTCATGGCCCCGCGGTCGGGGATGATGTCCTGAAATTCGCCTTCCTCGCCCTGCTGGATGGGGTCGTGGAGGGAGAACGTGCGGAGATCGGCGAGGCGGAGGCCCGTGACGGTGCGTTCGCTGAAACCGAGGTTTTCGGCGATCTCGTCGTCTGTGGGCTCGCGTCCAAGCTTTTCCGCGAGTTTCATCTTGACGGATTTGATCTTGTTGATCTTGCCCGCGGACTGGACCGGGATGCGGATCACGCGCGCCTGGTTCGCGAGGGCGCGGCGCATGGACTGCTTGATCCACCACGCGGCATAGGAGCTGAACTTCGCGCCCTTGGCGGGGTCGAATTTCTCCACGGCGCGCATGAGGCCGATGTTGCCCTCGGAAATGAGGTCGAGCAGGGGCAGTCCGAGCCCCTTGAAATCGTGGGCGATCTTCACGACCAGGCGCAGGTTCGCCTCGATCAGCGTGGCGCGCGCTTCGTCGTGCGAATCGTTGTCCCTGCCGTGGATCTGCGACGCCAGCACGACTTCCTGGTCCTTGGAAACGAGCGAGATCTGGCCGATGTCGTGCATGTAGACCTTCATCGTGTCGTTTTTCGTGACCGGGCCGTGCTTGGCCGCGACTTTCGCGTTCTTCTTGTCGAGCTGGGGGTCTTTCGACTCCTTCATGAACTTGGAAAGATCGATCTCGGAGGCGTCTTCGACGTCTTCCAGCTGGACCGGCGGCATGTCGCCGTCGAGCGAATCCGCGAGAAGGTCGGCGGGCTTTTTCGCCGGGACCGCGCCGGTTTCGGCTGAAACGGCCTGGGCCGGGGTTGCCTGAACCTTGACTTTGATCTCTTTCCGTTTCGATTTCGAGGCGAACAGGGATTTCTTCGCCGCAGTCTTTTTCGCGGGCGAAGCGTCCTTTTTCGTTTCGGATTGATCGGGAACGGCTTCGGTTTTGACCGGAGCCTTCTTCGCCGGGACGGCCTTCGCGGAGACGGCAGACTTTTTCGCCGTCACGGGCTTGATCTCGACCTTGACGGATGGGCTGCCGACTTCGACTTTGACCGGGGCCTTTTTCGCGGGAGCTTTTTTCGGTTCCGCCTTGACTTCGGCCTTTTTCGCGGGAGCTTTTTTCTGTTCCGCCTTGACTTCAGCCTTTTTCGCGGGAGCTTTTTTCGGTTCCGCCGTCTTCACGGGCGTCTTCTTCGCGACCGGTTTCACTTCCGTTTTTTTCGCCTCGATTTTCACGGGCGTCTTCTTCGCAGCCGCCTTTTGCGCGGTTTTCTTTGCCGGTTCGAGCTTGACAGCAGGCCTGAATTTTGTCTTCGCGGAAACGGTTTTGACTTCCGGTTCTTCGATCAGGACTTCCGCCCTGAACAGCTTTTTCTTCACGGGGACGGCTTTTTTTGCTTCGGCATTCTTCGCGGGAACGACTTTTTTCCCGGCAGCTTTTTTCACGGGGACGGTCTTTTTCACTTCGACCGGCTGTTTCGGCGCGGGCGCGGGCTTCGACGAAACAGATTTGCGCGCTGCCGCCTGTTCGGATTTCCCTTTGCCGGAGGAATTTTTGCCCGGCCGGGAGGGAGCGGCGGCTTTCGCGGCTTTCCCGATGGCGGAAGCCGCTGTTTGTTTCTGTTTCGCATCATTTTTCATCGAAAAAAGACTCCGGTGATTTGTTTTCCCGCAATGGACTGCTATATTGATATACGGCGGCCGTTTTTCTGCCCGGCCTCGTGTTGCCGGACAGGAACCAAACATGCAGGATGTACCCCTTGATAAAAAAACAAGTGCATATATTATACTTCCTAAATAGAAAAAAGGCAAGCGTGAAATGATAAAAAGAACATGGAAAAGCACATTTTTTAAATTAATATCGAAAGCAAATGAAGCGCACAGACGCTTCGGTCCCATGGAATCCGACATGGCGCCGATCGCGCTGCTCCGCCTGATCTGCGGTGGTCTTTCATCGTCCGGCAAGACCCCGAAAACGAAGCCGAAACGCGGCGCGGAAGATGCCGCGACCGCCCCGGAAACATTGAAAAAAAGCACATCCGGCGCGCCGGGCGGAAAACGTCCGTTTTTTTATGTGACGGCGTCGCAGTCCCGCGCGGAACAATGCCGCGACGACCTGACCGCCTGGGCGGAAGTCGCGGGCCGCGAGCTGACCACGCACATGCTGCCGGACGGTTCGACGCGCCGGCAGAGCCTGCTGCAATCGGATTCCCCGCGCGCCGAGGCGCTGCATCGTCTTCTGCTTGACCCGCCGGACGTCTTTTTCGGGTCCGTCACGAGCCTGACGTCGCCCGCGCCTGTGCCGCGTCTGATGCGGGAGAGCGAACTGGAACTGAAGGTCGGCGCGGAATTGGACCTGATGGTGCTCGCGGAGCGTCTGGTCGAAATGGGCTATGACGACGAAGTCGAGGTCGGCATGCCCGGCGAGTTTGCGCGGCGCGGCGGCCTGATCGACATTTTTTCCTCCTCGGAGGCGATGCCGGCCCGCGTGGAGTTTTTCGGCGACACCATCGAAAGCATCCGCCTCTTCCGTCCCGACACCCAGCTGTCGAGCGGGAAAGTGGGTTCCTATCGCGTGATCCTGCGGTCCGGGTCCGGCGGCGACGCGGTCATGATGAACGGGACGGAGGCCGCGTCCGGTCCGGCGTCCGACTACCTGCTGGAAGGCGGTTTCGTGCTGGTCGAGGAGGTGCCGGGCGAGATACGGACGCATCTGGAACGCTACGGCACGCCGGAAGAGTCGGCGCAATGGGCGGAGTTCGAAGCGAAACTGCGCGCGGAGGGGCGTCTGGTCGCGTTCGAGGACGCCGCCGGCGCGGCGGAGACGGAAAATGGCCCGTGCGAGGTCTTCCCGTGCTACTCCACCGGACGCGACGCGATGGCGGCCGCCGCGGGGCACGAGTTCGCCGCGGAACGCGAGAACGGCGAGTCGCTTGACCAGGCGTTTTCGGTGCTGGCGCAGCAGCTGACCGCGAGCCGGATCCGCCAGTGGGTCGAGGAGAAAACGCGCGTGGCACTGCTTGTGGGGCCGGATTCCGACCCGCATCAGGTGCGCCGCTGGATCCTGGACCATGACCTGTGCGAAAACGACCTGCTGACCATCGAGGAGGGCGCTGTCCCGTGCGGTTTCTTCCTGCCGAAGGAAAAGCTCGCGGTCCTGACCATCCGCGAGCTGTTCGCCCTGCCGTACCGACGCCGCAGCATGGCGCACGAGCTTCAGATCGAGGACGACACGCCGGCGACCGAGGCGTCTCCGCATGAGGATGCCGCGGGCATCATTTCCGCCGGGGACCTGGAGGAGGGCGACTACGCGGTCCACCTGAACTACGGCATTTGCCGGTATCATGGGCTGGAGGTGATGGATGCCGCCGGGGCGCGCGTGGAGATGATCCGGCTGGAGTTCGGCGACGACATGATGCTGCGGATCCCGGTGCGTCAGGCGCATCTGGTGACGCGTTACGTCGGCTCGAAAAACACGCGCATCACGCTCAGCCGTATCAATTCCAAGCGATGGGAGAAGGCGTGCGACGAGGCGCGTCATTCCGTTCAGAACCTCGCGTTCGAAATGCTCAGGATCCAGGCGATGCGCATGAAGCAGTCCGGCACGGCGTTTCCCGCGGACGAGCCCGAACAGGCGCTGTTCGAACAGGCGTTCCCGTTCAAGGAGACCCCGGACCAGCTGCGCGCCGCCGCCGAGATCAAGGCGGACATGGAGTCGGCGCGCCCGATGGACCGTCTGCTGTGCGGCGACGTGGGCTACGGCAAGACCGAACTGGCGATGCGGGCGGCGTGCAAGTGCGCGCTGTCCGGGCGGCAGGTGGCGATGCTGGTGCCGACGACCGTGCTGGCGCAGCAGCATTATTTCTCGTTCCTGGAGCGATTCGCCGGGACCGGGATCGTGATCGAACAGCTTTCCCGCTTCAAAACGAAGCCGGAACAGCAGAAAATCCTGGAAGGTCTCCGGTGCGGCCGGATCGACATCGTGATCGGCACGCACCGCCTGGTGCAGAAAGACGTTTCGTTCAGGGACCTCGGGCTCGTCATCATCGACGAGGAACAGCGCTTCGGCGTGCTGAACAAGGACTACCTGAAACGCCTCCGCGCCACCGTGGACGTGCTGACCATGACCGCCACGCCCATCCCGCGCACGCTCCATATGTCGCTGTCCGGCATCCGCGACCTCAGCACGCTGATGAACGCGCCGGTGAACCGCCTTCCCATCCGCACCGTTTTCGCACAATACGATCAGAACATGGTGCGCGTGGCGATCGAACGCGAGCTGAACCGCGGAGGCCAGGTGTACTACCTGCACAACCGCGTGAAGACGATCGACACCGCCGCGCTCGAGATCGGCGCGATGTTCCCGGATGTCCCGCTCGGGATCGCCCACGGCCAGATGGACAAGGCCGAGCTCGAGGACGTCATGACGTCGTTCATCGAGGGGAAGACGAAGATCCTGGTCTGCACCTCCATCATCGAATCCGGCATCGACATCCCGAACGCGAACACCATCATCATCGAGCGCGCCGACCGCTTCGGACTCGCCGAACTCTACCAGCTGCGCGGCCGCGTGGGACGCTGGGTGCGGCAGGCGTACGCGTACCTCTTCCTGCCGAAGGACGGCATCCTGACCGGGGACGCCCGCAAGCGCATCGCCGCCATCCGCCGCTACACGCACCTCGGCGCCGGATTCCAGCTGGCGATGAGCGACCTGGAAATACGCGGCGCGGGCAACATCCTGGGCGAGGAGCAGAGCGGGCAGATCAACGCGGTCGGGTTCCATCTGTACTGCACGCTTCTGCGCGACTGCGTGGCGATGTTCAAGGGCGAGAAGCTCCCGACCGCGCCGGACTGCGAGCTTTACCTCGATTTCCTGAGTTTCGCGGTCGAG
>JAEEGJ010031796.1_pt1 | contig 10183 bp, 8 predicted proteins | sample 8958761 | NCBI WGS metagenome assembly JAEEGJ01 (sample SAMN16246546, study PRJNA631951) | gut metagenome | biome: gut microbiome; feature: rumen; material: RS-attached | host: Bos | place: Iran: Karaj | collected 2018-10 | reverse complement strand
TGAGCGCGGGATCGCCGTCGTCAATGAAGAACAGCACGCTCTTTTTCCCGGCGCGGAAGGCCTCCGAGCAGGCCCGCGTGATAAGGCGCGCCTCCAGCCCGCGGCCCCTGTGCTTCGCGTCGACGGCAACGCCGAATATCTCCGCCTCGCTCTTGTCCCATGTCGAGGTGAAGACGGAGCCGCATATCTTCCCGCCGTCCATAAAGACGTTGACGTCCCATTTGTCGCGGGCGTCGCGGATGCGGGCCGCGTTCCAGTAATAATCCGGATAGGCCGCGTCATGGAAGGCGGCATACTCGGAAAAGCGCTCCTTGCCGAGCTTGTTTACGCCGCCGGACTGGCCCTGCTTGAAGTCCGCCTTGGCAAGGCGCATCGATACGCTGGCTTCATAGGGCTCCGCCCCGGCAGCGGCGGCGGCCTCGGCGGCGGCTCTGTTCTCGCCCGGGTAGGCGAGGATGGCCTCGTAGCCCGCGAAGGCGGAGGCGACGTGGCGGCTCATCTCGTCGTATACCGCGGGATCTCCGCCCGCGGCGCATATGCCGCAGATGGCCTCGCAGTAGCGCGAATCGGAATCGACGAAAAGGCAGAGCACTCCCCTGAGTTCTGCCCCGTCATAGCAGCCGAGGAGCCTTCCCTCGGGCTTTTTGAGCATATCCTGGAATTTTTCCTTCAGCGCGTTTCTCGAGCGGAAACGCGGGAAGGAGGCGGTCTCGGGCGTCTCCTGCGTGCTCCACGCCAGATCGGCGGCCGCGTCTATCCCGTCTTCTTTAATGGGCTTTATCATATCGTTCCTCCGGGTATCGGATCATTTTGGCCTGTCGATTATTGATTGTACCATACTTTTCGCCGTTTTTCAAATCGCCCTTTTCGACCCGAAATGAAAAAAATTTACACTTAAGTTATGCGATTGCCTCTTGTTTTTCACCCCGCGAAAATGTATTATTGACAATAGTATGGAGTATTGTCTTCAGTCCGTATACATATTGCTGAAAGGTGTGAAATAAATGAGCGTTGAATTCAGACCCATCACCCCCCGCATCCAGGAAATGCGCGAAAGGATCCGCCACCGTCTCATCGAGGCCGACTCCGAGCGTGCGATGATAGTCACCGAAGAGTTCAAAAAGCACATGAACCTCGTCCCCGCCATCATGCGTCCGACCCTTACCAAGGCCGTGACCGAGAACATGACGATGCGCGTCGAGGATTTCGACGTTCTCCCGGGCAACCTCGGAAGATACTTCTCCTCCAACATAGGATACCCCGAAGCCAACGCGGGCCTCTCCTTCGTTCCCAACGCAATCAAGAACGGCGACTGGTACATGGGCGAGGACGGCTACTACCACAACCCCGATACCGACGATTTCCGCATGCGCTGCTCCGTCGAGGACTATGAGAACCTCCTCAGCGTCCGCGAGGTCTGGGATCACAGAAGCACCAACTGCTGCGGCGACGGCTGGGCTCCCGAGGGTCTCGACGAGCTGTGCCGTCTCGGCGCGACGAAGCACAACGTCTTCCTCAAGCACCTCGTCAACTGCCGTCCCGGCCACCTGATCGCCGGCTTCGACAAGATCATCAACGTCGGCTACGGCGCTATCAGAAAGCAGGCGCAGGACTGGCTCGACGAGCATCGCGGCAACATCATGGGCGACGACGTCAAGCGCTATCTGTTCTACTCCTCCGCCGTCATCGCCGCCGACGCCGCCATCGCCTACGTCCGCAGGACGGGCGACGCCTGCTTCGAGAAGGCCAAGACCGAGAAGGATCCCGCCAGAAAGGCCGAGCTCGAGAAATTCGGCGAGAGCCTGCACTGGATCAGCGTCAACCCCGCCCGCACCTTCTGGGAGGCGACCGAGGCCGCGCTGCTGTATCAGTACCTGCTCCGCCTCGACGGTCTGGGCGCCATCTCCATGGGCCGCTTCGACCAGTATACCTACAAGCAGTTCAAGTCCGACATGGAAAAGGGCACCCTCACTCTGGACGAGGCTCAGGAGATCGTCGACGCGTTCTTCCTGAAGATCAACAACACCTGGCAGGGCGCTTCCCAGTACATGTTCGAGATGATAGGCGCCAACACCTATATGCACACCAACATAGGCGGCGTCGACAGGCAGGGCAACGACGCGACCAACGAGATCAGCTACATGGTCCTCCAGTCCATCGCCCGCCTCAAGATCCACGATCCCACGATCTCCCTGCGCATCGACAAGGACACCCCGAAGGACATCTGGGAGCTCGCCATCGAGACGACGAAGATAGTCGGCGGCCTGCCCCTGTTCCAGAACGACGACGTCATCATCCCGGCCCTTATCCAGGAGATAGGCTATTCGCTCGAGGACGCGCGCGACTACGGCATCATGGGCTGCCAGGAGATAGTCGGCCCCGGCATGGAGTACCCCGCCGCCAACGGCAACACTCCGCCCTATTCCAGCCTGAACTACGGCACGGTCTTCAACATGGCCATCAACGACGGCAAGAACCCGTTCAACGGCGAGCAGTGCTCCGTCCACACCGGCTTCCTCTATGAGATGAACTCCATAGAAGAGGTACGCGAAGCGATGAGAAAGCTCGTGTTCTACCTCATAAAGCTGCAGGTCAGCGTCGACAACTACACCGAATACCTCCAGCAGTTCTGGAACACCGAGAACGTCCTCTCCCTGAGCATGGCCGACTGCATGGAGAAGGGCATGGACGCCTCCTGGGGCGGCTGCCGCTACAACTCCTACGGCGGCACGGCGACCGGCCTCGCCACGATAGCCGACTGCCTGACCACCATCAAGTACATGTGCTTCGACAAGAAGCTCTGCACGACCCGCGAGCTCTACGACGCCGTCATGGCCAACTGGGAGGGCTACGAGCCGCTGCGCCAGCAGATAATCAACGAGGTCCCGCACTACGGCAACGGCGATCCCTATGCCGACATGGAGATGGTCTGGATGACCGAGTGCTACTACGCGGCCTGCCAGGAGTGCTACTCCATGCGCTCCAAGGTCTATAAGTGCGGCATGTACGGCGCCTCCGACCATGTCACCCAAGGCTACACCACCTGGGCCACCCCGGACGGACGCTTCACCGGCGAGCCCATCGCCGACGCGAGCTCCCCCGCTCAGGGCCGCGACATGAACGGTCCGACCGGCGTCTTCGAGTCCAGCGTCACCTGGAACCACAAGCATTTCATCGACGGTCTCGCCGTCAACCTGAAGATACACCCCAACGCCGTTAACAATCAGGAGGGCGTCGACAAGCTCATCGACATGACCCGCACCTACTTCGACAACGGCGGCATGGAGGTACAGTACAACATCGTCTCCGCCGACGTCCTGCGCAAGGCCCAGGCCAACCCCGAGGAGTATAAGGACCTTATCGTCCGCATCGCGGGCTATTCCGCCTACTTCATCGAGCTGAGCAAGGATTGCCAGAACGACCTCATCAGACGTCACGATCACATGATGTAAGCCCCAATAAGCGAGCGGGCCGCAGAGAGATCTGCGGCCCGCTTTTTTCGTTCCGGTTTAATGTCTTTGTTCGCGGACGCTCATTCGGGCATCCGCTCATTTATTTCATCGAGCAGGTTTATCGTTCTGAATGCTTTATCGCAGCTTCTGCACTGCCAGTCGCAATCGCTCTTCTTTGCTTTCCCGTGAAGCATTTCAAGCTCATTCCCGCAGATCGGGCAGGCCGTCTTTTCCCGACGCCAGAGCTTTTTCAGGAAACCGAGAGCCTCGTTTCTCGAAGCGAAGCCGAGCTCGCTCAGATACGCTCTTTCCATTTCTACGCCTCGTCGTCAGCCCCTGCGGAAGGGGTCGTACTGCGCGGGAAGGTCGCGGAGAGCGGCAAGGCTTATCCTCGCGCGCAGCGCCTCTCCGTGGGCGACGAAGAAATCGCCCTCCGCGCCGGAGAGCCCGCGGCGCTTCAGCTCGGCTCCGAGCATGGAGCAGACGGCCTCGATGCGCTCTGTCTGCCTCGCGAAAGCCGCCCCGTCGAGCCCCGGCTCGGAGGCTATGTCAATCAGCAGCGCGGCGGCGGAGGGTCCGGGCTCCGGGAGCTCCGCGAGCGCGCGGAAGGCCCACTTGTAATACGGCATATAGCGCCGCGCGAGCAGGAAGCAGAGATGCGCCGCGGCGCGGGAAAAGCGCGCCGTCACCTCGCGAAGGGCGGGCACGTCGCCCCGCAGGGCGCAGCGACGGAAATTATACTGGCCCGTCTGCGCCATCTCCATGCAGCAAACGGACATGCGCTTGAGCAGGATATCGTCGGGATAGTGCCGCTCCAACTCGCGGCGGACGGCGGAAAACTCTCCCGCCGGATCGCGGAACACCTCGCCGTTGACTGCCATGGCGAGGTTTTCCTCCGGGACTGCCAGCCACTCGCCGAGCTTTTCCGGCGCGCGCGGGCAGCCGATGAAGCTCTTATAAAAATCCCCGACCGTCATGACTCCGGGCTCCGCGCCGTAAGCCGACAGACTGCGCGCGTACTCCCCCGGCACGAGGCGAAGCACGCGGCGCTTGAACTCGGAAAGCTCGGGGATCATGCCCCTGTCCTCCTCCGGGACCCAGAGGAAGAAATCGACGCCCCAGTCATGGTCGCGGGATATCTCGTCGTCGTAGCCGAAGCACTCAGAGCCGTTGCCGACGAGGCCGGCCGCGCAGCGCTCGGACGGGAACTCCGCCCGCAGCATCGGCAGCACCGTCTCCTCGAAAAAGGCGCGGCTCAGCGCCAGCGCGCCGCCCTCGCGGCTCACCTGCCGGCCTCCCTGCGCCACGCGCGCGCGACGGAATGCTCCGGTCCGAGGAGCCTCTCCGCGAGATCTGCGGCCTCGTTAAGGCACTTTCCCGCATCGTCATCCCGGCCGAGAGCCTCCAGCGTAAAACCGCGGCTGCGCAGCGCGGAGGCGTAATCAATGTTCTTCCCGTAGAGCGTCTCCGTGCCCTTGAGCGCCGCGTCGAATTCGGTCAGCGCTTCCTCGTACCGCTTCGTGTTATAGAGCACGGCGCCGAGCGTTGCGTGGGCGGCGAAAAGATGCGAGTTTTGCTCCGGAAGGGCGTTGAACCTGTCTATGGCCTCGCGGATCATGGCCTCGGCCCTGTCGACCGCGCCGGCGCGCAGGTGCATGGCGGCGAGATTGTTGAGCGCCGTCGCGACCTCGACCTCGGAATCGGGCCTCAAGCGGACTATCTTCAGCGCCGTCTCGGCCAGAGGGATGGCCTCGCCCGGCTCGCCCATGCTCTCGTAGGTCAGGGCAAGGTTGTTGAGCAGGCTGACGTAGGCGTAGCTGCCGCCCTGCCCCTGCGCCTCCAGAAGGCGCGCGGCGGCGTTATACTCGGCGACGGCCTCCCTGTATTCGCCCGTCAGGCGGAGAAGCCCCGCGCGGTTTATCATCATGGTGGCGTACTGCGGGCTGGAGGCCCAGCCGAGCTCCTCCATGATGTCCATGGCCTTTTTCCACGCCTCGCGCGCCTCGGCGTAGCGCGTCACGCCCCGGTAGTAAGCGGCGAGCTCGTTGAGCACGGTCGCGGCTTCGGGGCTTTTTTCATCCAGCCCGGCGAGCGCATCGGTCAGATACGCCTCAATGGGCGCGGCCTCGCCGCGGGCCATGAGCGCGTCAAGGCGCTCGAAGAAGTTTTCGGGCAGTTTATTTTTGTCCATTTTCGGCCTCCTCCAGGGATGCGTAGCCATAGTAGGCGACGCTCCCGGCAAGAATCTTTTCGGCGAGGGATTCTCCCTTCGCCTCCATAGCGAGCAGATGCTCCCAGAGCGCCTGCAGCGTCTCGTACGAATACGTATACAGCTCGCCGCGCTGATAGGTCTCGACGGACGTCACGCCGGGGCCGTCCTGCGTCGTATAGAGCGGACGTCCCGCTCCGCTGACGCGCGGATAGCGCTCATGCAGGACCTCCGTCTGGCCGACGAGCTTCGCCGTTATCATGTCGGCGAGCCTTTCGGCGCGCTCGTCGCGCGGCGGAAGCAGAGCTCTGAGCTTTTCATAGTCCCCCGGCGCGGTCGAGCGCATCATGTGGATATATTTCTCCGCGGGGAGGTTTCTGCCCTGCGCGGCGGCGGCCTCCAGATCGCGCAGGTAGGCTTCGCAGGTCCTCTCGTCCCAGGCCTCGTACTGCCCGCGGCGCATGCCCTCGAAGGTGAGCCTGTCGTTCTGGCAGGAGGCCTTCGGTCCGTCGCCGTTGACGTCGCGGAACATGGGCCATTCTATGTCTATTATCTTTTTTATTGTTTCCTCTTTCGGCTGCATTCTGACGCCTCCTCAGGTCTTTTGGCGCTCCGGCGCCTTACGCTTCAAGCTTATGGCAAAGCCCACGATTTGTCAACGGCCTGTTTACGCCCGGATACGGAAAAGCCGCCCCTCCCGCAGTGCGGAGGGGCGGCCCGAAGGCGGGTTTACTTTTTGGTATAATCGTAAAAGCCCTTGCCGGCGTTGACCCCGGTCTCGCCGCGGTCTATCTTCTCCTTGAGGAGCTTTCCGATCTGATTCTCTATCGTACCCTCCTGATGGGCGGCGGGCTTCATCTGGTTGATGTTGTACGCCGTCTCGAGGCCGACGATGTCGAGGATCTTGAAGGGGCCCGCCGGGGCGCCCGTCGCGAGCTGCCAGGTCAGGTCCACAGTCTCGGGATCAGAAACGCCCTTGGCCCAGAGCATCTGGGCGGCGCTCAGGAACGGGACGAGCATCGAATTGAGGATGTAGCCCGGCTGCTCCTTATGGAGCTGCAGGGGCACCATGCCTATCTCGCCCGCGAACTTAACGACCTCATTATATATAGCCGGATCGGTGCCGGGATGGCCCATGATCTCGGCGGTGTTGTTCTTCCAGATGGTATTGGCGAAGTGCAGCGCGCAGTACTTTTCCGGACGTCCGGTATACTCGGCGAAGGTGCTCGGGAGCATCGTCGAGGAGTTCGTGCATAGGATGGTGTCCTCGTCAAGTATGTCGCGCATGGCCTCGTACATGCCGATCTTAGCCTTCGGCTCCTCGGTCATGGACTCGATGACGAGATACGCCCCGGAGAGGGCCTTCCTGAGGTCCAGCTCGATGTGCACGTTCTCAGCAAAGTTCTTCTTCCCGCTCTCGATCAGCTCGTCGATCTTCCCGGCGGTCATGCCGTCCCAGGAGCGGATGAGCCCGCGCGGATAGAGGAACGCGGCCATCGGATTGCCCACGAGAGCCTTCGCGGCGCCGAGGTCCTCCAGCATGAGCGCCGAGTAGCGCTCGATCTTGGGCGTCGTGCGGCCTATCGAGCTCTCGGAGCGGAGCCAGAAGGTCGTGTCGAATCCGTAATAGGCGCAGATGAGGCCTATCTGAGTGCCGAGCACGCCTCCGCCGCAGACGACGACTTTTTTCCTGTCCATTTTCTTTTTCTTTCCTTCCGTTGTTTTTTATAAAGCCGGCCTTCCATCCGGCCGTGATCCGTTTTTTGACAAGCGAATTATAACATATAAGTATGCCGTTTAACAATAATCGCGCCTATGTGTTTCGGCACAAACTTTTCCAATAAGAGGCAGCGTTTTTTAGGCAAAACGGCATTTTTCTTCCTGCCAGCAAAAGCCTCGCTCTTGTCTGTTTGACTGCGACGAACTATAATACTGTGTAACGTTATAAACGGCAAAACGGAGGGATCGCATGATCTTATTTATCGACGCCTGCGTCCGGGCGGGATCGCGGACGAGAAGGCTTGCGGAACATCTGCTCGGCAGGCTGGGCGGCCCCGTACGGGAGGAAAAGCTCTCCGGGCTGCGCTTCCCCGCGGCCGACGCGGACTTTATCGAGCAACGTGACGCCCTCTCCCACGCCGGCAGCTTCGAGCACCCTCTTTTCGATCTCGCGCGGCGCTTCGCCGAGGCGGATGAGATCGTCGTCGCCGCGCCATTCTGGGACCTCTCCTTCCCGTCCGCGCTCAAGCGGTACTTCGAGCAGGTCAACGCCCTCGGCGTGACCTTCACCTACTCCCCGGAGGGCGTCCCCGTCGGGCTTTGCAGGGCAAAAAAGCTCTGGTACGTGACGACGGCGGGCGGCCCCGTATTCGACGACAGCTTCGGCTACGGCTACGTCCGCGCCCTTGCACGGGGCTTTTACGGCATCGCGGAAACGCAGCTCGTCAAGGCCGAGGGACTGGATATCCTCGGCGCCGACGTCGAGGCGATACTGCGCCGAGCCGAGCGGGAGATAGACGCGCTCTGCCCGGAGCAGCGAGCGTATTGACACGTGGGCCGCGCGGGACTATCATATCATTATGGCATTAAATAGCAAATTCATAATTATGTAAACCTAACTGTCCCGACGGGCGGAGCTGACGCGAGCCGTCCTACGGGGCGAACAACGGACAAGGAGGAACTATCATGGCCGAAACACTGAAGACTCTCAAGACAAGAAGAAGCTGCCGCAACTACAAGCCGGAGCTCATCGAGGAGGAGAAGCTCGACGCCATCATCGAGGCGGGCACCTACGCCGCGACCGGCATGGGAAGGCAGTCCCCCATCATCATCGCCATAACCGACAGGGAGGTCCGCGATACGCTCTCGAAGATGAACGCCGACATCAGAGGCATCTCCTCCGATCCCTTCTACGGCGCGCCGGAGCTCATCGTCGTTCTGGCGAACAAGGCCGTCCCGACCTACATCTACGACGGCACCCTCGTCATGGGCAACCTGATGAACGCGGCGGCGGCAGTAGGCGTGGCGAGCTGCTGGATCCACGGCGCGAAGCCGGAATTCGAGGCCGAGTACGGCAGGGAGCTGCTCAAAAAGCTCGGCGTCGAGGGCGATTACGAGGCCATAGGCCACCTCATCCTCGGCTACGCGGCGACCAAGGCTCCGAAACCCGCTCCCCGCAAGGCGGACTACGTCTACAAGATCTGAACAAGGCGCAAAAAGGCCCGGACGCATCAGCGCGTCCGGGTCTTTTTTTCGTGCTTTCAGTCAGCTCTCTTTTTCGAATACGGCCCTGTCTCTTCTCCCGGAGACGAAGGCGATACCGCTCCCGCTCCCGGTACTCAGCGTCCCGTCCGGAGCGAAGTCCATCTCGACGAAAACGCTGCCCGCCGTCTCGATGAGGCGCATATCGACCGCAAGGCGCACGTCGGACGTCCACCTGGCCGAGACGAGCGCGCGGGACGCTATGCCGGGGACCTCGTTTTCCCGGCGCGAGCCGTCCATGCCGGCGACTATGCGGCGCTCCGCCCCGCTTTTTTCAAGCACGTCGAAGACGACGCTGCCGGGCTCGAAGGATATCTTCATTCGGGCTGCGTCGTTCGCGTCGCCCTCCGAGCCGAAGAAATCGAACGCTTTGAAGGCCAGCTTGCCCTCGCGCAGGACGTACGTCCCGGCGGCCTTCGCCTGCAGAGGGGACATGCGCGAGCGCTCCGGCGCGGGCAGGGCGAGCATGCTCATGCGGCGCCTGAGGTGCTCCGAGGCGTCCCCGTCCTCGGGAAGGGTCTTGGTCTCCGGCGCAGGCAGGGCGTAATACCATTCCCATACAGTATCGAGCACCCTTTGAGGCACGGCGCTCCCCGTCCCGCCGGAGGCGTTTTCGGTTATGGCGAGGAGCATGTCGTACTTGGGGAAAACTATCGTGAACTGGCCCATGGCGCCGTCCGCCCTGTATACGCCCTCTGGACGGCACATCCATATCTGGAAGCCGTAGCCGACGAAATTGTCCTCGGCGGGCGGGTTGACGGCGCGCTCTGTCGCGGACTCGTTCTGCAGCGAAACGGCCTGACGGACGTAGTCCTCGCTGAGGATGCGCTCGCCCTCCCAGACGCCGCCGTCGGCATAGAGCTTCAGAAGGCGCAGATTGTCCTCCGTCGTCGCGTAGAGCCCGCCGCCGCCTATCTCCATGCCGTCCGGCATGCGGCTGCACCTGAGATTTGCCGCGTCTATGCCTATCTTGTCGAAGAGGCGCGGCGTCAGATAGTCTATGAGGCCGAGACCCGTCTTCCGGCGCACCATGGCCCCGAGCAGCGTCGAGCCCATGGAGTTGTACATGAAGGCCGTGCCCGGCTCGTGAACGACCGGCTCGGCGAGAAATTCGCGTATCCAGTCCGCCGTATTGCCCGGCATCGCCTCCATGCCGCAGGCCATCGAGAGCACGTGGCGCACCTTCAGCTGTTTGAGGTTTTCGGAGGGGTCCTCCGGCGCGCGGGCGGGGAAGATGTCAATGACCCGGTCGTCGCGGCTG
>JAEEGJ010031793.1_pt1 | contig 10184 bp, 5 predicted proteins | sample 8958761 | NCBI WGS metagenome assembly JAEEGJ01 (sample SAMN16246546, study PRJNA631951) | gut metagenome | biome: gut microbiome; feature: rumen; material: RS-attached | host: Bos | place: Iran: Karaj | collected 2018-10 | reverse complement strand
GCCACGCTGGACTCCAGCATGCGCCGCGCCTTGTAGAGGTACGTGCGCTCGCCTGTGAAACGCCACGCGAGCGCGCACTCCGCTGCCTGCGAGCCCCACTCCTTCACGTTCTTGATCGGCGTGGCCGCCGTGGTCTTGTGCGTACCGCCTGCGGTCTTCACCTCGCGGAACTCGACGGGGCCGTAGTCCGAGCATACGGGATCTTCGGGGTACTTGTCGCAGCGCTTCAGCAGGGCGTCGCGCGCCGCGCGCGCAGGCCCTTCGGCGCGCGCCTTCACCTGCGGCCACGTCTCCGCGTTGAAGAACATCCGCGGATGGTCCCTGCGGATGAACGCCATCCAGTCGTCGTCCTGTCCGGCGCCCATGCACACCATGGACGCCGCGCTTATCACGACTGCAACCAGTTTTCGCATGTTCATTCTGATTTCCCTTTCGAAGTTTACATTTGACTTTCTCGTGCACCATTACAGGGACTATCCCCACGAAACAACACCTGTCACAAATGTCCCATGACTACCAATGTCATAGAGGTGACGTCCATTTCGCCGCCAGGGGATTGCCGCGTGTCCGGCCGGCGCGCGATTGTTCGGGAACGCCCTGTTCCATGCATCGGCGTGAGCCTGCATCTCCTCGACCTGTCCGAGGTGTGCGAAGTCTCCGCAGTGCACGACAGCGTCCACGTTCTCGTCCCTAAAATGCGTCAGCGCCTTGAAGAGATACTTGTCAGACCATTCCCTGTCAATCCGTCCGCTCGTGGGCATCGTCCTTATGTGGGTATCGCTGATGACGCCCAACACCAGATTCGGCTTCTTCGCCGGCTTCCAACCAGGCGGCACGGCAAAAAGCCGTCCCGCACCCAGTGCGAACGCCGAAGCGCCTGAAACGAACTCTCTACGCGAACATCTCATGCTAAGAGCTACTTGGCCATTGAGATCTCCACCTTGTCGAGATATACGGCCTTGATGCTGCTCTTGCCGTCAGCGCCAAAGCGGCCGGGACCAATCCAGAAGTATTCCTGGCCGTCCTCACGAGGCGTCCAGGTGCAGACGTCGTACCAGGCGTATTCCGAGTCCTTGATCGCATCCGTCCGGGGAAGAATGATGCTGGCGTCTTTCCTCGCCACGGGATCGTAGACCCCCGCCCAGAACGCCTCGCCGCCGTCGCGCTCCTTTTCCACGCGGATGCGCGCACGAATCTTGTATTTCGCGCCCGGCTTGAACGCGACCTTGCCCATGGAGAAGGTTGCACACCACTCGAAATGCGTGTTGAAAAGCTTCAGCGCCTTGCCGTCTGCCGCCTTGGGATCGTCCACGAACGCGCCCCACTGTCCGGGGCGCGATAGCCGGATGTAGCGTTCCTCCAGTTCCGCCGCCTGAGACTCAATGGCGTCGACTGCAAGCTTGGCGTCAACGGGATCGAGATAGGCCCTCCACCCTGCGATGAGCGCGTCGTGCCTAGGCCTGCTTTCCGAAAGGCAGATGTCCTTCGCCTCGTCCATTCGGTCAAGCAGAGACTTCGTGAGCGCTCTAGTCTCCGCGATGCGGGCGTCGTTTTCGGGAGACGGCGCGAAGAGGACCTCCTTGCGCATGGGCTTTGGAGCGCGTTCCAGACGCAGGAAGTCGAACGAAAACTCGGACATCCTCACGTTGTAGGAGAGCGCCGGATCGTCCTTCACCGCATCGACCGCCGACTTCCAGAGCGGCTTCGCCCATTCGATGAACTCGTCGTCCAGCGCCCTGAAGGCCGCGCTTGTCCAGATGCGGAGCGGATGCCTGGGATCGGCGCACCAGTCGCGCTGCCGCCTATGCAGCTCGTCAAGGTACTTCCTGATGAACGGCGCTGCGGCGCCGTAGTAGCCTTCGAGAAAGTCCTTGAGAAGAGGTTCCATCGGCAGTTCTGGATTCCACATCCACTTCGCGAGCAGCCAAGCCTTCAGCTCTGCGAATGCGCCGTGGCGGCCGATCTGCGCGCCTTCAGCGAAAAGTTCCTTCACGTTGTTGTCGCGGAAGAACTTGATGTTGCCCTGGAGGGCCAGCAGGTTGGGGAACGGCAGCGTGTAGTTCTGGAACTCGGTTACGTAGTCCCAGAGATAGAGCTGGTCGGTCTGCGTCTTCCACGTCTCGATGTCCTTGCGGAAGCTGATGTTCTCTTCGTACGGACTTTCGTCAATGGGCCGCGCGAAGTCGCATTCGATCGTGCAGAGGCACGGCACCACGTTGTGCCTTACACGCGTCTTCTTCGGCGGCTTGCGCGTGTACTGGTATGCGAGAGTTTCAATGATGGCGTCGGGGAACTCCTTCTCCACCGCCTCCGCAACGGCGTTCACGAAGCGGATCATCGTGCCGGCATGGCTCTCCTCCTCCTTGTCAACCGCTGCGCACTTCTCGCATTCGCAGTAGTTGTACCAGTCGTTCTGGCTGACGCCGTAGAACTTCGCGCCGGGGTCCTTGCGGATGCGCTCAAGCACGTTCGAGGTCACGATGCGCAGCACGTCGGGATTCGTGAGGCAGAGTTGCGTACGGCCCCTCAGCCGCTTGCCATTGACGAGGCTGTAGTATTCGGGATGCTTGTCGAAGTACACGCTCTGGGGCAGCAGTCTCTCGAACGTGTGGCAGTTTCCAAGCCAGCCGCCGAAGCGGAAGTCGTCGTCGCCCAGCTTCGCCTCCACCTTGCCAGGCGTGCAGTTGAAGCCGTTCACGCGGAGACGCGCGGCGAAGTCGTGGTTCACGTTCACGTCGTACCAGAACGACTCTCGCATCGCGAAGGCCGGGCTCTGCGCGTCATCGAGGTCGCCCGGCACCGCAAAGCGGTCCTTCTTCGGCACCACCGTGTGCCACGAGGCGTACCACCTGCATCCGCCGTACGTCTCGAGCACTTCGTACACGCCGTACAACACGCCGCGCTTTCCGCCGGTGATGTGCAGATTTCCGCCATCGGCCCTGACGCGGAAGGAGTCGGCCGGGTATGGCACCTTCTCCTCCGCGCATCGTATGAAGATCGCCTTTCTGCCCTCGGCGCTCTTCGCGATCGGCAGCTCAACGCCCGTCATCCTCTTCACGTAGTCGCGCAGTTCCTTGGCCGCGAACAGCTCCGTGGCGCCGGGCTTCTCAGGCACCACGATCGTGTACGCCGGCGCATTTCCGCGCACGGCGATCTCCAGCGGCGATGCGCCTATGATTCCGCCGAGGCTCACGCCGCGACGCCCCGCTTCCCAGATACGCTGCACCTCGCCGTGCGTGAGAGTGCGCGTCCAGATCGCCACGTCATCAACGTCCCCGACGAACGGATGCTTGTACTTGCCCGTGCCGTCCTGTCCAATGAAGAAAGGAAGCCCTGTCTTGAACGCGATGTCCGAAAGGTCGTCCGCAACGCAGTAGAGATAGCCGTCCTTGCGCCCCTGGTAGAGGCGCACCACGCCGTCCGCGCCGCGCGTCGCCGCATAGAAGATCCATTCGCCGAAATCAGGATTGTACACTCCAAGGTCGTGGCGCTTCCGGCCTTCACGGCCGCAGTTCAGCAAGAAGCCGTGGCTGTTGAAGCCCCTGACCTTGCAGCTGTAACCGGACGTGCGCGACATGTCAACGTGGTCGGGGGCAATGAGAGCGATTCCCGGCTTAGAGCCAGCACTCCAGTCCTTGTTGCCGAGAACTACGGGATCACCGACCTGCTTCTCGAACGTGCGCACCCACAGGGCGAACGAGAACTCCGCCCCGTTCTCGAACTTGAGAGCCTCGGAGCCCTTCAGGCACGCGCACCCAGCCTCGTTCGTGCTCTCGGAAACGCGCAGCGCTCCGCCGAATCTGCCACCTTCCGCAAGCAGTTTAGCCTTCCCGCGCATCTCAACTTTAGCATCGCCGTTAAACGGCAGGTACACCGCCAGTCCGTCCTTCAGTTCCCGCTCCTTCTCCGCAGGCGCGGCGACGTCTCCGCGCACCTTGCCGTCAAATCCGATCTTGGAGATGTCGACCCCGAAATGCGCAAGCGCCGTCGGTGCGGCGTCGTAGTTGTGCGGCACGCCGGGGATGCGTCCATGAGCCACGTGGCGCCCCGCGACGATGAACGGAATCGTGTAGCACTGCGTGGTCAGCTGTCCGTGGTGGCGATCCCAGCCGCCGTGGTCCGCCGTCACTATCACGAGCCAGTCCTCCTCCGCGAACGTCCTGCGCGCTGCAATCGCATTCAGCACGCCGCCGATCTCGTCGTCACAGACTTTCAACGCCGTGCGATACTCCGGCGTGTAGGGATAGTACCCGAATCCATGCCCGGCGTGGTCTGGACGGTCGATGTACCACATGATGGCGTCCGGCGCATCGTCGCGCGCCACGATCCCGGCAAGTTCCTTTGCGTTCGCGTCGTCTCTGTCGAAGATGAACTTCACGCCGTAGTCGGGGCTCATGCGCAGATCGCCGTACCACGAGAAGATGTGCAGCGGCCTGGTGCCGGGACGCGCCTTCGCAAGGCGGGCGAGCCAGGTCGGCAGGCGCGTCCCGCGGCTCAGCAGGTCGGGATTCCACGAGATGCCGGTCTTCTTCACCGTCATGCCCGTGGCGATGGCGACGTGGTTCGGTGCGCTTTCCGTACTGCCGTCGCGGACCGTGTTCGCGCCGAGCGACCATGCGCACTTGTACCCCGGCTGCCACTTGCCCGCAATCAGCCTTTGGAGGTGCGGCATTTCAAGGTTCTCCACCGCGTCGCCGCGGAGTCCGTCCAGCATGATCACAAGCGCCTTTGGACGGCATGCTTCCCCGGCGTGCGCGGCCGCCGCCAGCGTGAACGCCACGCCTGCCGCGGCAACCATTGCCGTCATGTAACCATATCCAACTCTCATGTTCATTCCTTTCTTCTTTGCCGAAATAACTGGCGTTATAGCTCTACAACATAAAGCGTCGAGGTGAAGCGTATTGCCGGACTGGGTTTCTGACAAACTATCTGCAGATGATCATCACGCCTTTTGACGCCACATAGATGGTCCCGTTATGCGCCCTGTAGCCCCCCGGCTGACGCACGCTGTGACCGATCCGCCGTTAGGCGTGAGCGCCGCGCCTGCCGCGGCAACCATTGCCGCCATGTAACCATATTCGACTCTCATGTTCATTCCTTTCTTCTCCGCCGGATAGTATACCACAATTCGCGAACATTTACACCGTGTGGGGATGCGCGAGGATTTCGCTTCGCCCTCAGGCGTCGTGCGCGAAAACACCGGGCCGCTCTTCTGGCTCCACGGCACGGAGTCGGAGGTCCGGCTGCGCGAATACGTCCGGCGCGTCGCGGAGAGCGGACAGGGCATGCTGACAATCGAGTCGCGTCCGCACAAGGAATGGATGAAAGAAGGCTGGTGGCGAGATGTCGACATCGTGCTGGACGAATGCCGCAGACGCGGCTTGAAGCTGATTGTGTTCGACGACTACTTCTTCCCGAGCCAGTACATGGGCGGCAAGTTCCCCATCCCTAAGGAATACAGCTGCCACGACGTGAGGGGCAAGGTTTACGCGCGCAACGCAGAGCCAGCGAAGGCGCCCAACGAAGTGGCCCGCATCACGGTGCGGGAGGTTGGCAAGGGCGTGTTCAAGCCCTGTGCAGACGGAGACAAGACGATTGTCTATACGTCCAGCGTTGTGCGACGGGCCATGGTGAACGGACTTGACGAGGCTGCGGTTGACTGGTTCCTGGAGAATTTCTACGCGCCGTACTGGAAGCGGTACCGCTCGGCGTTCGAAGACGGCACTATCATCGGCTTCTTCTTCGACGAGCCATTCTCGGCGTCATGGTGGGGACCGGCGCTCGCGGACGAACTGGCTGCACGTGGCGACGATCCGGGCGAACTGCTTACCGCCTTGAAGTTCCGTTTGGCAGACCCCGAGTCGCAGTCCCGCGCCCTCTACCGCTACCACGACGCGCGCGCCGAGACGCTGGGGCGCACCATGTACGGACGCCAGAGCGAATGGTGCAGGAAGCACGGCGTGTTTTCGAGCGGACATTTCTTCGAGCACGAGGAGACATATTACCATTTCACCATGGGAGCCGTCGGCGCTAACGGTCTGCGCAGGAGAGGTCGAGCTCGATTCGATCTCCGCTGATGCGGAAGCCCTTGTTCGTGGACTGTACCGCGCCGCATACCGGAACGCGGTAGCGGAATCCCTGAAAGACGAAGTTGATGCCGCCATCGCCAATGGCAATCTTTCTGCGGAAATTCTCCTCGTATTCGGCGTCGAGCGAACTGCCCGTCACGACGATGCGCCCTTCCTCGAACCGCACGACGGCGGCCGTTCCATCGGCGCGCCTTGCCGTGACCACGAGCACGCTGTCGCCCTCTGCATCGGCCTCGAGGCCAACGAACTCGCCCGAAAACGCCATCGTGCCCGAAACGTCCTTGCCGCGGAACATCCACTGATCGACGACTGGAGGCGTGAAGTAGAGCGCCTGCCATCCCTTGCACACCTTGTCGAGGAAAGGCTCCTCGAAGTCGTCCGACATCTTGTGGATGTCGCGGAAGACGAGGCGCTTGCCGTCCATGATGAGGTTGCCGCGGTAGAAGCGGCTGTTGTACCACACGCTCTTGCGCCCGAATCCGGACCAGTCCTCGAGCGCGATCTGCGTCTGCGGGCAGTTCGCCTTGTGCGCAGTCTTGAACGCGCGCGCCGTGTCGCACATCCTCTCCAGCACGATGCGCCCGGCAGCCACCTCCTTCGCGATCTTCTCGCACTGCATCGGAAGTCCCCGCGATATCTCCCTCCATCCGAACGAGTTCTCCTGCCCGGTTTGCATGTAGGAGAGATTCAGCAGCCCCTTCGGCTCTGTGTAGACGCGGAAATACCAGTCCACGATCTCCTTGCAATACCCGCCGTACCACACGGGCTCCATCGTTGGGCAGCCATGCTGGTGCACCCGGCCAGAATACAGCTCTCTCGGCTGTCCATAGTTGTAGATCGGGTCGGGCGTGAGCATCTTGAAGACCGGCGACTTCACGGCGTTCTTCATGTCGACCGCCGCCGATAGCATATTCTTCTTCGAAGGATAGTACGCGCCGTTCGAGTAGCCGCCGCGCAGGCCGTAGGCGTCGGTGTTGTCCTGCTCGCGGCAGATGCAGAAACCGTCCACGCCGTAGGTCTTGACCATGTAGTCCATCGACCAGGCGTCGAGCAGCCACGAGCCCACGCTCTTCGGATAGTATCCGAAGTCCGCCTTGAACCGCGCGAAGGCCGCGTCGATGAGCGCCTTCCGCTCGGCGTGCGTGTAGGCCATCAGGAAGCCGGGGTTGATGAACCAGTCCCAGTTCCACGAGGGGTCGTGCTTCGGACGCCACGGGAGGCCGGCCGCCTCGTTGAGCGGACGCGACATCTCGAACCACAGGCCGAACTCCGTCAGCGCCGGATCCGACTTCGCCGCCTCCGCGCGCAGTTCCGGGTCGATCAGCGCGTCGTACTGGAAGAGGATCGTGTTCTTGAACTTATACTTGAGATTGAGGGCCACCTCCTCACGCAGTGCCTCTCCGTGCCAGGAGCGCGGGTGGCGGGGATCAAGCGACCGCACGAAGTTCACGATGTTCATGACGACGCGCGGCGCTCGTGCGGGAATCTGCTCGGCCCCAAGAAGCGCGACAGGAAGGACGGACGCCACAGCGAGGGCGAGCAATTCCTTACGACTGCAAAACATAAACATATCTCCTTTTAAACAGAAACGACGATAGTTTACAACAGCCATATCCTACAGGGCAACAACAAATCCTCACCTCCGTGCAGGGTCTGTCCCCAATGGTTTACTTTAATGATATAATGCACCAATTCCACAAATCGTCCCCTTAGAAACGACTTGTCGGCAAAAGGTACCTAGTCGATCGCGACTAGAGTCTTTCGCGTAACCACTTCTCGGCGTGGCAGTTCGTGCACTTGCCGGGATTCGGCTTGTGGTCCGGCGGACGCTTGATGGACTCGAATCCGCGCTTCACCTGCTTCTTCGGCGGCGGTATGCCGCGGAACAAGAACTCCTCCGCCGGGACGAGATGCTTCCAGGCGAACGCCTGTTCGTACTCGTCGCAGGGCATGACGGGATGGCGAACCGTCTTGCCGCCGATTGTGGCGGAGGCGAAAACCTTGATCGGCTGGACTTCCATCGTGCGCTGCCCGACGTACGTGAGCATGGCAAACGTCGTGTCCACGCCTGAAGTGATCACGCCGTTCTGCACGCGGATGTCCTGCGGGAACTCCAGCTTCACGTTGCCGGTGAATCCGTCCATGCGACGGACGCGGAAGCCGACCTTCACGGGACGGCCGGCCATCATCGGCAACGTCGAACGGGTGGAGAACGCCTCGAAGTCCGGCGTCGGGCTGCGGACCTCCAGCCACCAGACGTAGTCGTCGCCGCCATGCCCCGTGCGGTCCGTGACCTCTGCGATGTACTCGCCGGCCTCCTTGAAGTCGTAGGTTCCGATGGGATCGCACTCGCCCTGCGGAACCGTGCCAGTGAACACCGTGTTCGTCACGTCGTCCCAGTAGCCCAGCACGGGGCCGCCGGCAGCCTTGCGTAGCGTCAGCACGGCGTCGAGCGGCGATCCCTTGCGGCGCGCCTTCACCTCCAGCACGTGCGGGCCAGGCTTCGCGATGGAGAACTTCTTGGTCGAGACCATGCCAGGGCGCGACACGACACCGTCTGCCGCACGGGGTGCCGGCTTCGTCGCGTCGCCGATGTGGATCGTGTAGACGAAGTCCGCGCGGCCACGGTAGAGGACGTCGTGGATGTCCAGCGAGTAGACGCCTTCCTTGAACGGCGTGAACTCGAGGACGGGGTCTGGACGGAATCGCGCCTCGTCGTCGGCTACGGCCACCGTGTTGCCCTGATCGTCCTTGAGCGTGATTACGGCGTTGAAGAAACCTGGCACGGCATCGCCGATGTAAGGCTGCAGCTCGCGGGCGGTCACCCGGAACGCATAGCGCCGTCCGGCCGCAAGGCGCAGGCGGAATGTGTCGGTCGAGCCGGGAAGAATCTGTCCGTCAAGCACCACGCTCCCGGTGCGAACGTCCGCCAAGGGCGTTTCCGGCTGCTTGCGGTGCGGCGGGATGTAGAGCGGCTCCGGCTCGTGGACCGCCGCCGTCACCTCGAACGGACGCGGCGCAGACATGCCGCCACCGCCGTAGCCGACGAGCGAGCGCCAGCCGGGCTGGGCGTTTGCGTCGGCCGCGACGGTCACGAGGACCATCTGCCGCAAGGAAGGCGTCGCCTGCAGTGCGTTCTTCGGGGTGTAGAGATCGTATTCGACGAGTGATAGCTGGCCGATGTCGAGCTTGTCGAGCTTGGTCCACCAGTCGTTGATCCGCCACTCGTCAAGGTGCGGGTCGTTCGGCATCTGCGGTTCCTCGCGGTTGCCTTCGGCGATGCCGTTGAGCCACTTCTTGAGGTGCCGATCCTGTTGCCAGGTTGGCGGCGGGAAGTTCGGCACGATGTCGATCTTGAGGACGTGGAGTCCGCTCTTCGTGAAGTGGTACTTCTGCGCACCGCCCAAGGCCTGGCCGCCAATGATGAGGCGGTTCGTGGTGCCGGCCTGGATGCCTGCGGGATAGATGTAGCCGACGTACGGATCTGCCGAGCAGACGAGCGACGCTCCTGCCAGCATAACGAGGCCGCAAAGGGTCCGTTTCATTTCACGCTCCTTCCGTGTAGAGTTCGCGTAGGCGTCCTGCGGAAGACTGCGGCGGCAGGAGCGGCATCTTCTTGCCCTTGGAGTTGGGGAGGGGGCCTTCCGGATCGATGCCGCAGCAGGCGTAGATGCTGCCGAGGAAGTCCTGCGGGGAGACCGGGCGGCTGACGGGATTGCTGGCGGTCGCGTCGGACTCTCCGACGACCTGTCCGCCCTTGAACCCGCCGCCGGCCAAAAGTGCCGAGAAGCAGCGCGCGTAGTGTCCGCGCCCGCCGTTCCATGGCGCTTCCCACCCGACGCGCGGCGTGCGTCCGAACTCGCCGCTCATCCACACGACTGTGGAGTCGAGCAGCCCCTTGGACTTCATGTCCTGGAGGAACGTGGCGATCGCCATGTCCGTGTCGAGGCTCTTGCGCTTCATCGTCTCGAAGTGGCGCTTGTGCGAGTCCCAGCCCGGCACGTTCACGGTGATGTACGGCACTCCGTACTCCACGAGACGGCGGGCTACGAGAAGGGTCTGGCCGATCTCGTTGCGGCCGTAGCTGTCGCGCAG
>JAEEGJ010031791.1_pt1 | contig 10184 bp, 8 predicted proteins | sample 8958761 | NCBI WGS metagenome assembly JAEEGJ01 (sample SAMN16246546, study PRJNA631951) | gut metagenome | biome: gut microbiome; feature: rumen; material: RS-attached | host: Bos | place: Iran: Karaj | collected 2018-10 | reverse complement strand
ACGGCGCCTCCCGAATGATTTCGAGCAAGCTGTCGCTGGCCCGCGCGGAAGCCGTCGCGAAACGCCAGTATATCGCCATCGTCATGCCGGGTGAGGACTTCGAACAGCCCGAAGATGGCGAGACGACGGATGAATATCACTTCCGCGCCTTCCGCGCCGCGATCGTGGAGAAAGATGATGATGCAGAGACAAGCTTCAAGTTCAAAGAGTGGTTCCCTGGAACGGAATGGGGCTTCTTGCCGAGAGGTGCCGTCATCGCGGAAGCAGATGAAGATGCGGAGAGTGAAGATAACACATTGGGGGTTGAATGTGTATATGGAGTTGATGGATTTGATAAAAATACAGGGCAGATAACGAAACGATCAGTTAATATTGGAAAAAATGATAATCAAAGTGTTAGTTGGTTAGGAAGTGATAATAAACTTGGTCAAGATAGTGGTTCAACAAAGATCAGCGACAATGGCTCTGCCAAGATGGTCGAAGGAAAGAACAATACGGATGTCCGAGCCGTGGTGTTCAAGCCGAATGGCCGTGTTGCAGGTGGAACAAAGTTTGTGACGATTGTAGAGGGTATTCCAACGGAGCATGGTTCAGACAGCGATCCCGAATATCGCCTGACAAACGGCAATATCCAAAATATGCGGTTGATGCGGGTCGGTCGGTTGACGGGCAAAGTGACGTATGTCGAAACGGAATATGAAGCCGAATAAGCCGTAAGGAAAAAGACGGGATTGCAACCTGGCAGATATTGGAGAACAAGATGAACGTAAGTCGTCGATACAATCTAGTTGAAGTGATTCTGGCGCTAGGCGTTGTGGCCATCGGCGTCGTGAGCATCATGGCGCTGTTCCCGATTGGCGCGAACGCCTCGCGTGATGCGTCCATGGAGACGTATGCTGCGAATGTGGCGGATGAAATGTTACAGTACATCAAATACCAATTGAAAAATACTGATGGAAAGACTCTAGCTGAGATAGAAAATACATGGGATGATTTGCTTAGTGGGTCATCACCTGTAATTTCTGATAAGGGGCCAGATCACGCTGATATAAAACAAATTTTGAAAGATATTGATGTGACAAAACTTGATGATACTAATGTCTGGAAGGATCCTAGTTCGACATGGGGAGTCTTTGCTAATACCAATACGATATATCAATATAATGATAAACCAATTTTTCAATTGTTGAGTCGTAAGGATTATTCAAGTGATCTTGGAAATGATGACGACGCAACTATTGATTTTCGGGCGATTGCGTATGTTTGGAAAGAGCAGATTACTCTAGATAATACGTTGAGTAGTACAGATGAAACCAAGGGAGAGGTGGAATACAAAAAGGGCGCTAGAATCATCATTCGTGTGATGTGGCCTGCAGAAATACCGTACGAAGCCCGCCAGAAGGTGGATTACGTATTGGAAGTCTTTCAACCTATAATTGATTAAATAAGGAGGCGGCTGAATGAAACGGTTGGTCGTCAAACAACATCGGGTGTTCACATTGGTTGAAATCATGGTCACCATGGCCATCTTGGTGGTCATGATGAGCTTTTTGTTCCAGTTTGTCCTTGGAGCACAGAGAATTTGGTCCGGTACGACGAAGAATATGGAAATGTTCGAAGACGCGCAGGTTATATTTGATGTCATGGAAGCGGATTTGAAGAACATGATTTTTGAAATTCCTGAAGACAATCCTGATGGAGGAATACTATTTTATTTGGATAAGGAATCTGGTTCGGATGATAAGAAGGATCGTCTTAAGGATATGTGTTTCATGGCATCATATAGTTCTGGAGTGGAAAAAAAAGATGGGGCAAACGCTGCAATTCAGAGAACAGGTGTTTACCCTATCTATTATCAACTAGTTCCAACTTCAGGAAGTAATGCACCTTTTATACTGTATCGTTATAACTTTGATAGAGTTGTAAAAAAAGGTGCAACAGACTATACTCCTTTTTTTGCGTATGGTAGCGAGATTAGTAATGAGGCTAGTGATGATTTCGCAGACAATTTGGATGATTTTAGAAAGGCTGTATTTAATGGAAAAGAAAATATTGATGAATTAAGAGAAATTCTTAGTGAAAATATTGAAACACTAAAAGTAGAAGTATTTCCTTATAGTCATACAGAAAAACTCTTAAAAAAGAAACCTATTTCATTTAGAATAACTTTAAAACTTCGTCAAAAGAATAGTCAGACCCCAGAAATTCGAACATTTTCTAAAATAGTGTTCGTAGATTGAGATGAGTAAACTCAAACATGACAGATGAAGTAAATAAAAAGCGCTATACGGCGAAGACAATAATCAACGAGGAACGCATGATGAACAGACTGGCAAGAAAAAAGGACGATAAAAATGAACGCGGGTCGGCGTTGGTGCTGACGCTTGGCATTCTGTCTCTCGTGCTGATCATGGGCATGAGTTTTGCGTTTTCTTCACGGACGAGCCGTCAGGTCGCGAAAGTGAATGCAGATCAGGTGAAGGCGAATCTGCATAGCGAATCAGGTTTGGATTATGCATTAAGTATTTTAAAAGATCGTTTTATTGATGATGATGGTATCCAAAAATTATATCCTCCATCATATAAATTAGATGATAGTGTTCAAGCAACTGATTATGAGAAACGGTTTGATTTTAGACAAAATGATTTGGTATTTAAATCAGAGATAGCGAGTCATAAATATTGGGGACATCAGCACATATGGAGTTATATTCCTTATGATGGAAAGGCAGATAATAGCAATGATGAAGAAGTTACCTCTGATGATGATAAAGATGATTCTGGCCGTTTTAATATAAACAGAGAAAAACATTCATTCTATTATACTTTGATGAATGAAGTCCCACAATTGCGTTTACAAGTATTGCAAAATGTTTCACGTGATGATACAGATAATGATTGGCCTTCTGAATTGAATCAATTATCACTAAAGGTTGTTACTGGAACGGATTATACTGAGGTAGAAGAGTATTTGAAAAAAGTCGGATTCCATACAATTAAAAGTGGAGATGAAATTGTAGGTCGAGTAGGATTTATTGTCTTGGAAGAAGGTCATAAATTTGATGTTAATCAATTATTGAGCTTAAAGGGCGATTCCTCTGATGGTGACGTTCCGTTTGTCTTGAATTCTGATCAAGAACGGTGCGCCAATCGTTTGTTGGACAAATGGGAGGATGAAACTCCTGATAAACAATATCGCAATTATTATTATAATATAGCTGGGGATTATAAGCCGAAAAAATTACAAAATGGAGAAGACGGTGATACTATTCGTTTAGGGTTACATATACAAGAATTGGATGCAGGACTTTCTGCATATTATAAAAATTTACCGGTTGGCACGGCAATCGGTAATGCCGAAGCACGTGTCCGTTGGATGTCTTATGATCATTTATGGAAAGGCTTATATAATACATCAGCAGAATTGGATAACAAATTGTATAATATTTATTCGGGTAGTCCGTTCAAAGATGATTGTATGCGTTATACCTTCTTCAGTATTGAAGAACCAGAAGCATGGCTTTATCGAGATGATACTAAAGATATAGAAGTTGCACGTTTTGATGTGACGGGCTATGAATGGCGGGATAGTAATAATAATTACTATGAAAAGGCTTCAGACGAATACAAGCCTGCTACTGTGATTACTTTAACTGGAGGCGGAAAAGAAAAAGCAAACGGATGGGAGGAACTATCAACTGATGTAGATAAGGAAGATCGTATTAAGGATTTGGCTTTTGTATCAGATAATGAAGGAAATCGTCTGGATATGACAGCAGATAATCTACCTGAATTCAAAGACAAGGATCATTATGAACCAGCTGAAAGCATACCTGCTTTGGGGGGAATGAAAGATAAAGATGAGAAATCTGTGTCTTTGCAGGTTGCAGCAAATATGGTGGATTATTGCGATAGTGATTATTATGCGAGTTATGTTGTTGATGCTTCTGGTAACCCAGCTGGTACATTTGATAAATCCAAATTGGTAGGAACAGATACTATAACTGAAAATTTTAAAATTTGTTATTGTGGTAATGAAAAAGTGGCCTATTTCAATGAAGTGGCATTGCAATTTTTAATCGAAAGATCATTTGATTTAGATGAACATACTTATACTTATAGAATGAAGATGATGCCACAGGTAGAAATGGCAAATATGTTTGGAGATGATGACAAGGTTCCCGATGGAAAGGGTGGTAAAGAAAATATCAAAATAGGTGAAATTGTTGTGCGTGTAAAAGGTAATTTCAGCATTGCTTGTTCTAATGGTACTGCTGGTCATGGAATGACTATTTCTACACCAAATCACACTGATGATCATCCTACGGCAAATGAACCCACAAATAAAGAATTTGAATTAGTATTCACACGGAAAGCGAATGGTAATTGGAGTGATGGATATTCTCAGATAGAATTTAACGTTGTTGGAGGAAGTGAACTTATTTTTGAATATAAGGAGGCTGGTCAGCTATTGCCAGAAGATCCTGAAAATCCGGGTGTGTCAAGATATCAATCAGCAGAAGTCACATATACGGTTAATGTTACAGATGTGACAATGGTTTCGTGGAATGATGAAACTGATCCGGATGTGTCTGATGCCGAAAATAAAATCTATGATATTGGACAATGGAAAGCTTCTGAAATCGAAGATAATAATAAGCATTTTAAGTTTACATATAAATATGATTCAGAAGAATCAATTTCAAACAGTTATGTTCCAGCATATATATATGCATCTCTAGAAGCTAATGATCCTCGCTGTAATCATCGCTCCATTGGTTGGGCATGGAAGAATGATGGTGCTGCTGATGATAACAAATTTATTTCAATTCCAAATGATAGTCATTCAGAGTTTAGCGATAGTGCTTTCCATACTCTAGGAAATGAAAATACCATTTTCAAACCAGCCAATGCTAATGGGTATTATGGAACGGGCGACGATTTATGTGATAAAGAAGACAATACTGCTAAAATTTATAATCTGTCAACGTCATTTATTCGTAATGCTCCATTTGAGAGTTTGTGGGAATTGGGTGCCATTCATCGTGGTGAACCTTTCAGAACAATTAATTTGAGCGTTTTCTCCGATGAATGTTATGATAATGGTTTTTCTGGTAAGTACGAACATGGTGACGCTCATATTTTGGATCAGGTGAAAATTGGTCCTGCGCATTACAGCCGTGGTAAGTTCAATGTGAACAGCCGTAGCTCTGCATCTTTTGCTATCTTATATGATGATGAGTTGTTTTCTAAGAAGGATGAATATGATAAGCTAGATAATTCAACTAGTAATCCAATTGAAATGCCAGATTGGATTTTTATTGATGAACATGGTAAACTGCTTGAACCTCACATCAGCCGTGGACAAATTGTAACATTAATTGATAATATAGATGATTATGAAAATGACCGCGAAAAAGAATCTTTCATTGGTAGAACTGCAAATTTGTTGACAACCCGCAATGAAGCTTACACCGTTGTTGTTGTTTCTCAAGCATTGCAGGAACGAAAAGACTTAGAGGATAATTTAAGAGCAGTTCTCGGATTGGCATCAGGTGCTGATTTGTCTGTTGCGAATAAAAAGGATGAAAATGTAAAGAAAATACTTGCAACAAGCACGATAAATCCGACGTGGTATGATGTCTATGAAAGCAGTAGTAACCATAAAGAACATTTGTGTGAAGTCCTTGGAACGAACGTCATTATGGCGCATGTCGTGCGCGATGCCTGGACAGGTAAGATGACGGTTGTAAGAAAAGAATATCTTAATGGCAGTAATTAATTGTAATTATTGTGAAAGAGGGAAAAATGAAATTACTTACACGTTTTTTATTAATATTGTTTTTTGTATTAACTTGTCCTGTTTTTCTTTTCTCTCAGGAAAATAAGGAACAAGAAAAAAAAGAATCACCTAAAGAAGAAAAATCTACACCTAAATCAAAAGCTGAAGCTCAGAAGTATTCAATTGTAGAATTTTCTGATTATAGTAATTTATCTCAAGCTCAAAAAAAGCATTTAGCACTTTATCATCAACAATATGAATTACAAAAGTCAGGAAAGTATAATCCTAAAAAATGCTTTGCTCCTATATATACACCTATGTTTGAGTTTTCTAGGCAACTAAAGCCTATGGCAATGGATGCAGCAGATAAATCTCAGAAATTATTTGAAAAATTAATGAATGAAAAGAAAACACAAATGGCTAAGCGCATTCAAATGCATTACAATGCCTATGTTATTATAGCCAAACAATGTGAAAAAGTGGAGAAAGCGTTTAATGATAAAAAAGCTGGTGATTTAGAAGAAGCATTAGCAATAATGCAGAGACAAATGATAGCTTTGAAACAAGATGGTCAAAAAGTACCAATCCGTGAATGGCTTAATCAAAAAGAAGCAAACATAATTATGTCAAAGATGTTTCAACAGAAGAAAGCTACGCAGGGCATGCCGCAGGGCGGCGTAAAAACGCAGGGTGGCGTCAAAACGCAGCCGAATGTGAGACCGCAAACAAATGGTAATAAATAAAATATATATGGTTAAGAGCATGAAAAGACATTCATTCACATTGCTTGAGTTGTTGGTGTCGATCGGCATCATTTTGGTCTTGGCGGCGATTTCGTTCGGCGGGTTGAACTATGCATCCAAACGTGCGCAGGAGGCGAAAACGCTTGCGACGATGGAAGAGTTCATCAACGCATTGGAGTCGTTTAAGCAGGATTATGGCTTCTATCCGATCATCGACAATGCCAAAGCGGTGAAAGTTGATTTGTCTGCCGATGGCTGGCAGTTGTTCATGAACGAAAAAAGCGGTACAAAGAACAAAAAGAACCGTGCTTATATGGAAGGCGAACTTGGTCCGCTGGTTGATGCATACGGTCAGCAGTTCTGGTATCAATATCCAGGCAAGAAGAATACGGCGAAATACGATTTGTGGTCAATGGGGCCAGACAAGCAGCATGGCGACAAAAAAGGCAATAGTGATAGTGCCAGTGAAGTCGAACATGCAGGAGACAATGAGAGCGACGACATTTGTTCATGGAAGCAGCGTTAAATAGGACAAGAAGTCATAACCATAACATTTAAGGAACAAGAAGATGCGTAACAGAAGAAGAAACTTCACGCTGGTTGAATTGTTGGTCGTGATCGGCATCATCGCCATTTTGGCGGGCATGCTGATGGCGGGAATCATGTACGCCCCTGCGAAGGCGCAGAAGGCGAAGGCGCAGGCGGAGATCACGACGCTGGTCAACGCCATCAAACAGTTCGAATCGGCGTACGGCGTGCTGCCGATTCCAAGCGGTGTATCTGGCGATAATATCGTCCTTGAGGGGAAAGACTATAGGAAAATGATAGGTATTTTGCAGGATGCTGTTAAAGAATTGCAGGATTTGGGAAACGATGATAATAATCCTTGGAAAGGCGAAAGTGATAGTAACAAAGATAAGGATTTAAAAAAGAACAAGCGTCATTCAAAGTTTTTGGATATCCAAGGAAATGATCCAGGACAATTTACGGATCCATGGGGAAATGATTATTATGTTGTTTTGGATGGAGATTATAATGGTAAAATTGTAACTGATAAAATTGATGGTGTAAATGCATCAAGCAATACCTATCGCTTCAGCGTCATAGCATGGAGCAAAGGCAATGATAGGAAGTCTTCCAGTAGTTCAAAGACCGACAAAACGAACGAAGACAATGTGTATTCGTTCCCGACGACGTGGTCGAGCTCGACGGGTCACAACATCAGCAAGTAAGCCAGTCGGCATAAAGGATCAATTCAAATCAACTTAATCATACGGAGCAAGGCAATGAAAAAACATTTTACATTGGTTGAATTGCTGGTGGTGGTCGCGATCATCGCGATTTTGGCCGCCATGCTGATGCCGGCGATCGGCAAAGCCGTCGATGTGGCGCAGTCTGCGAGTTGCACGAACAACATGAAGCAGATCGGCTCTGCGAACATGATGTTCATCACAGAAAACGACCAGAAAGTTTGTGGCGCGTATTTCAAGCGTTCAGATGACAGCGATACGATTTATAAGTACTATGACGCAATGTACAAGTACCTCGGCGATACGAGGGTTTTGGAATGCCCTGTGAAGATCGGTTTGACGCAAGAAAAGCGCAATGGCGACAAATATGCATGGCTTGATTCTGATTTACGGGTGGCCTTCAATGTTTCGTATGGTTGCAACGTGGATACCGTCAGTAAGATGAAGTTGAATGTCACGAAGGGGACATACGAAGATTATGATAAGACGTCGGGTAGCGAGGTTTTCATCAACCGCCTGTCCGATTACAAGAAGCCATCGAAGATGGTTCGTGCATCAGAAGCTGTGCAGTATTATGTTGAGCCAAATACTAATGATGCCGCCGATGCTGCGACGAAGGTGAATAATTTCATCAAGGGGAGTGGCATGCTTCCTCACAATGGCGGTTTCAATCTGTTGTTCATGGACGGCCATGTGGAGATGTTCCAGGCTTTGTTCAACAAAGACAATTACAGCCAATACTGGAAGCCGTGATTTATAGCGGAAGCTTTTCTTATTAACCTGTGAATGTCAAAAAGGCGGAACCATTTTCGAATGGTTCCGCCTTTTTGAATAGGATTCTAGGAGGCTAGAATGCTAGAAGCCTAGAAGCCTAGAATACTAGAAGGCTAGAATGCTAGAAGCCTAGAATGCTAGAAGCCTAGAATGCTAGAAAACTAGAAAACTAGAAAACTAGAATGCTAGAAGCCTAGAATGCTAGAAGCCTAGAAAACTAGAAGCCTAGAAGCCTAGAAGCCTAGAAGCCTAGAAGCCTAGAAACCTAGAAATCTAGAAACCTAGAAATCTAGAAATCTAGAAATCTAGAAATCTAGAAATCTAGAAATCTAGAAGCCTAGAAATCTAGAAGCCTAGAGTACTAGCCGCCTAGAAGCCTAGAATGCTAGCCGCCTAGAATATTAGTTTATTGGCTATTGAATAATGAATAGGAGAATGTATATTAGCAAAAGAGAAACTGAAAAATCAGATTAAGAGTGCAGAAAGGGCTCAAAGGGAGAAATATGAGCAAAATATTTCAGAATCAATTGAAGTGGGAAGATATGCACTTCTATCAAAAGGCAGATGTCCTTTACCAGATGACCGTCGTCTTTTGCAAACGTTTTTTACCTCCGCATGGCGATCGCACAGTGGACCAGATGGTGCAGGCGGCACGTTCGGGCAAGCAGAATATCGTGGAGGGCTGTGCCGATGGCGTGACATCCATGGAGCTGGAGATAAAGATGCTGAATGTGGCACGAGCCAGCATCAAGGAGTTAAGAGAGGATTACCGTGATTATCTGAAATCGCATTCGTTGGAGATTTGGGATGTCCAGCATGAGCGATATGACAAAATGTTGCGTTTCTGCCGCATTCACAATCGTGTAGAGGAATACGCTCCTTTGTTTGAAAAGTTTTCTGCGGATGAGTTTGCCAATTGCGCGATTACATTGTGCCACATGGTGGATAGGATGTTGATGACCTATCTGGAGAAATTAGAGAAGAAATTTGTTGCTGAAGGTGGCATCCGAGAACGAATGACCGCTGCCAGACTGAAAGGACGTGAAACTCAACAACAAGAGATTGAGCGTTTGCGAAAGGAACTGGAAGCTTTGAAGATTGAAAATGAAGCATTGAAGAAACAGCTAGGAGGCTAGGCGGCTAGGCCGCTAGGAGGCTAGGCCGCTAGGAGGCTAGGAGGCTAGAGGGTTAGAAGCCTAGGAGGCTAGAGGGCTAGGAGGCCAGGAGGCCAGGAGGCCAGGAGGCCAGGAGGCCAGGAGGCCAGGAGGCTAGGCCGCTAGGAGGCCAGTAGGCTAGAGGGCTAGAAGGCTAGGAGGCTAGAATGCTAGAATGCTAGAAGCCTAGAATGCTAGGAGGAGGCTAGGAGGCTAGAATGCTAGAGGGCTAGGAGGCTAGAGGGCTAGGAGGCTAGGTGGCTAGGTGGCTGGGCCGCTAGAAGGCTAGGAGCCTAGAAGCCTAGAATACTAGAATGGTAGGAGCCTAGGAGCCTAGGAGCCTAGGTGGCTAGGTGGCTAGGTGGCTAGGTGGCTAGGTGGCTAGGTGGCTAGGTGGCTAGGTGGCTAGGTGGCTAGGTGGCTAGGTGGCTAGGTGGCGAGGCGGCTGGGCGGCGAGGCGGCGAGGGGCTGGGGGCTAGGC
>JAEEGJ010031788.1_pt1 | contig 10185 bp, 12 predicted proteins | sample 8958761 | NCBI WGS metagenome assembly JAEEGJ01 (sample SAMN16246546, study PRJNA631951) | gut metagenome | biome: gut microbiome; feature: rumen; material: RS-attached | host: Bos | place: Iran: Karaj | collected 2018-10 | reverse complement strand
GGCGGAAGTCAGTTACCAAAGGCCCTTGAACAATTCCTAAAGGACTACCCGGAGATATCAGACATATTTCTGCATCTTGATAACGACGCACCGGGCCGAAATGCTGTTAAAAGCATCAAGGAACAACTCAAGGACAGCTATAGAGTCAGAGATTATCCTCCACCATCCGGTAAGGATTTCAATGATTTTCTCTTGAATAAACTTTCACAACTTAAGAACAAGGAGGCTATTGTTAGATGAAACGATTTAAAAATGCAGTAGCAATACTGCTTATGATGAGCACCTTGGCTACGATGGCCGGGTGCTCTTTTGCTACAGAAGGAACTGACAGTACGGAAGTTACAACTCAGGCAACATATCTGATCGGGTCTCCTGGTAAGGCAGAAACATTCGAGTTTGGTGTTACCGGGATCAATTCATTCGATGTAGTGACTGATTATGGTGAGACGATGCATTACCTTTTGGTCAGCGTATCTTATACGAACCTGTCAGATAAGGAACAGGATATCAGCAAAAGAAACATCGGTCTGTATCTCGATAATGAAGAAATATTCTCTTCAGAGTACCGTCAGGAATTCAAAGATTTCTTTGAAGAAGGACTTCTTTTCAATGATAAGAAAGTCCAGCCCGGTAGAACCAAACGCGGCTATATCGTCTATAGGATCTACAGAGATTTCTCCACGATCAACGTCTGTATGAACGATGTCATCATCACAGCATCTTATGATGAAGTGAACCCTCTTGTAGTACCGGAAGAGACAGAAGCTACGGAAACTTCAGAGCAAGCAACAGAGACAACTCCACCTGAGACCACAGCTCCGACGACGGTCGAGACATTGGCCGCCACCGAAGCGACAACCACGACGACAACTGATTCGGCCCCGACCGAGTCAGTTCCGTCCGAGTAAAAAGCCGCAGGCTTTTCATGGGGTCTCAGGGTCTCCCTGACAAGCTCTTCTGTGTTTGTGTACACAAACGCGTTGCTTGCTATTCCATTCCGAGGTCGCTATGACAGGCCTATGTCAAGAGAAAGGGGGTGATCACCACGGACGACAAAATCTTGATCGACTACTGTCTCATCTCGAAAACACTTATCGAAGACAGACTCGTTTCTCCGAAGGCAAAGGCACTCTATGCCATACTATGCAATTGGCCACAGGGATATGACTGTTCTCTTAAGAACCTATCGGATGAGATGAGAGTCGGTAAAGAATCGGTATCTGGTCTTCTAAAGGAATTGGAAGATATGGGATATGTTGAACGGAATCGTATCAGAGGTCCCGATGGCAGATACGATATCACTAAGTACAGCGTCTTCACAAAGCCATCGAATTAGTAACTTTGAAAGGAGGAAGCTATGGCAGACAAAAAAGAAGATCGAATGGTTCAAGTCCATTTTCGTGTTACGCAGTCCGAGTTTGATGCAATCAAAAAGAATCAGGATAAAGCCGGCTTGAGACTAAGCGAGTATGCAAGAAGATTGCTCATGGGTGAAGTTGTTGTAGCTGCCCCTCCGGCTGATCTTAACTATCTGATCCGTGAGCTCAAGAGGATCGGCAGCAACCTCAATCAGCTTCTGAAGAAACTGAACGTTCTCGGGGTTGCACATCCGCTGGAACTGGAACGGTGTGCCGGCGATATCCGAGAGATCTTGAACCTGATTTATGAGACATACCGTCCGGGGAAAGGAGCAGACTAATGGCAGTAACATCAGTATGGGCTGTTAAATCCAAAGTCGGAAGCGCACTCGACTATATCATGAATCCGGAGAAGACAGTCGAAAAACCGGAACTGAGTACGGAAGCTATCGAAGCCCGTAAGGCAGTCGGCGATGTTATCGATTATGCCATTAACCCGGAGAAGACGGAGCAGATGATGTATGTAACCGGAATCAACTGCACCCCTGATACCGCTTTGGAAGAATTCATGAATACAAAACGGTATTGGGGTAAGACAGACGGAAGACTTGCCTATCACGGGTACCAGTCTTTCCTCGAAGGTGAAGGCGAGATCACTGCTGAAAAAGCTCACGAGATAGGTGTCAGACTGGCACAAGAGTTATGGGGTGACAGATTTGAAGTTGTTGTAGCAACTCACCTTAACACCGGTCACTACCATAATCACCTGCTGGTCAATTCTGTCTCGTTCCTGGATGGATACAAATATCGGCGTACAAAAGAAGATTACCGCCAAATGCGGATCGTAAATGACAAGCTGTGCAAAGAATACAGACTTCATGTTATTGAGGATCCTGAACATAAGAGAGGTAAATCTTATGCCGAATGGCGGGATGAGAAGCAAGGCAAAAAGACTGTGCGAGGAACTATCAGAGATGATATTGACTACGCTATAAGTCAATCGAGAAGCGAGAAGGAGTTCGCCGGGACGATGAAAGAACTTGGTTATGAGTTCAAGTTCTATAAACCTGACGGTACTCCATATGAGCATCCCGGCCTTAAACCGCCGGGCGCAAAAGGCTATTTCAGGTTCAGAGGTCTTGGTCAGAACTACGAATATGATTCCATAAGAAGGCGTATCATCGAGAACACAACAGTTCCTGGTACGCCTTTATTAATGGAAAAAACTTCAAGTCCTGCCTTTGAAGCAAGGCCGAATGAAACACCTTTATCTTCTCAGTATCGTCTGTATATCATAAGACTCTTCGCCTATTCCAATAGATCCAAAAGATCTAAGCGTGAATATATCCCATATGCTCTCAGAGAAGATATTGCAAAGCTCGACAGGTATATCGAGCAGATGGACTTCCTGTATCAGCATAAGATTGGAGACACTGTTTCTCTCCAGAGTAAAAAGGATACGCTCCTCGCGGATCTGAAGCATCAGATCATCGAAAGGCGGAAACTCTACACTATTAAGGAACGTGCTGAGCGAAATAACGATGCTCCATTACTCGTACAAACGAAAGCTGAGATCAGCATCGCCTCCCGGAAGATCCGTGAGCTCAGAAAAGAGATTGCTTTATGCGAAGCCGTTGCTGTCAGTTCAGACAGGGTAGCTCAAGGGCTTGAAAATCTTACTAAGAAGCCTGATCTCGACAATCCTACGATCAAAACAGATCCGAAGAGAACCAAAAACAATAATATGCAAGATATGACACTTTAACCTTCAAATTCTCCTTTAATAAGTCACATCTTGCTTGTTATCTGAACGTCACCCGTTATTCGAGTGGCGTTTTTTACATGCCCTTCGGGGCAAATAATTTAACAAGGAGGAAAAAACATGGCAGTAGAAAATGAGACAGCCGATCAGGTTGTCAGAATGGTACTGCAAGGCAGTGAGGTCGTCTTAAGACTGTCCGGAGAAGCTGCTTTAAGGATCGCTCCCATGATCTATGCTGCACTGAAAGATGGTCACACCACTAAGGGCAAGGCAACGCTCTGGGAGTTTTTGAAGTCCGGCAAGGATCAGAAAATGTTCCGAATCCCTGATGAATACCTTAAAGCATTCACTACAGCCAGCAAGAAGTTCGGGTTCCCATTCGTTATCTTGAAGGATAAATCAAAGACGGATGGGATGACGGATATTATGGTGTACGCATCGGATGCTTCGAAGGTAAACCGTGTCATTGAGAACTTTAACCTCATGGTCAAGCAGGTCGAGGTCATTAAGCCTGAAGTCAAAACAGATACCGGAGAACTTGTTAAGCCGCTTAACATGCAGTTAGCAGTTCCTTTGGACCTTATTGATGGTATTCCTGATCCACAGGCTCAGAACAGGAGACTCTTGGCAGAGCTTCAGAAGTATGCTGCTAAGATGAAGTCTCATGGCCCTCAGATTGTAGAACCCGTTGGACTTTTGTGTAAGCCTAATGGTCGTTACGAGATTCTGCCAGGTCAGGGTTCCAAGAGACTTATGGCATTAAGACTTGCAAACTACAAGACAGCAGTTGCAGACATCTCTGTTTAAAAATCTGGAATATTTTTCATTTGGGATGAGTTTACAGAATATGTTAATCATTCAGATGACCATACTGTAATGCAGCAAATTTCCGAATTCTGCAAAGTGATGCCTTTCTTTGTTTTATATGTAGTACATCGTTCTGATGAGATGGTTGCAAGTATGGGTGAAGATAGATATCAATTGATTACACATCGTTTTCATACTGCTGAATTCCATATCAGTGCAGATGCTTCCTATGATCTGATAGCTGGTTCATTTGGACCTCGCGTTGGCATGGATGAACACTGGAAGGAAGAACGCAAACAAGTTGTTAGTACAATTAAGCCTTTCTTACCTGATATGCAAATAATGAAACTGGCATTATTCAGCCTATCAAAGAATTAGGAGAGCAATTGTATGACAAGAATATTTTCTTTCACGTTGATGCTACACAGTCGTGTGGAAAACTTGTACCAGAACTAAAGAATATCAGATATAACATGTTGTCGCTTAGTGCTCATAAAATGAGTGGGCCGCAAGGCGTTGGAGCCCTAGTTATTAGAAGAACTAATTATAAACTTCCACCTATAAAAGCAATTACATATGGCGGTCAGCAAGAACACGGCATCAGACCAGGAACAATACCTGTAGCTTTAGTAGCAGGGTTAGGTGCTGCTTGTGAATATGCAGAAAAAGAATACAGCTCTAATTATAATAACTGTATTTCAATTAAAACTGGTATTATCAATGTTCTAGACAATTCAGGAATTAAGTACGTGATTAATGGTGATGGAACAAACTGCATGCCGAACACATTGAACATCAGTATTCTTGGTGTTGAATCAGAAGCGTTAATGCTTTCCTCAAAACAGTATTGTGGGATATCAAATGGTTCTGCATGCACATCACATGACTATAAGCCTAGTTATGTGCTAACTGCCATGGGGCTTGATGACGAAAGAATAGCCTCTGCGATTAGGATCAGTTGGAGCGGAAAAACTAATAAGGATGAAGTAATCCACGGAATAGAGCATTTGGTTAATGTTGCAAAAAGTCTCTGTTTCTAGGATTTCTTATCTGATAAGTAACGCTTCTTTTTCATGTATATCATAGCGGATACTTCTCCGGACACTTTATAGGAAACAGTTATTATCTAAGTAAACGAATATATCAATACTATCCAGAAAACGAAAGAACAGTAATAGAAAACGAAAAAGCATTTAAAGAGAAGTACAAACGAAAGATAGAAGGCCGAGCGGTCAAGAACCTAACCGAAAAGTATAAAAACAAAGAAGCAGTTAACGCAAATCCAACGAAAGCGAAGGTAAGTAACAGTTTAGGAAAGTTTTTTGCAGATGATGACGCACTTGGTGCAGATTACGACGACGCGAAGAAAACATTATCCAAAGACGAGCGTGCATTCAGATCATATTGGACATCAGAACCGTCTGATCTCACAAAAGATATCGCAAACATGCTCATGATAAACAACTGGAAGTCCATGAACGGTCTCGATCGTTATATCAAAATCGTCGGCGCCAGGATCGCTCAGCTCATCGAGCAAAAGAAAACTGACTATTACCTTCTGAATAACATCAAGTCTGCCGTTGTTAACACTGGTCTTCTTGATAAGTTTGGCTCCGACATCTATCTTATCTACCGCATGAACCTTTCTTATGGTATCTACGTTCCTCATAAGTTCGTAGACAGCAAGAGGGAGTATATCTACGATGGTTTTATCAAGGATAAGTCTGAGAACGTGTCTCTCCTTCCGATCAATTTCTTTAACGACGGCGAGATCCCGTTCCGTGCAACGATCGATGATTTTGATATCACACCACGTGCACTGTATCACATCATCGAAGAACGTAAGCACCGCTTCCCCGAGAACGTTCGTGAGATGTCAGATGCAGCACTTGCCACTAAGATCAACAATGCACTTGATCTTGGTCTGAAGATGCAACTCCGTGACTCTTCTTTTGCTAAGCCGAGCTATTCTACCCTGACCGGCACGATCTCGTGGATGATACCTTTGCATATCAATAGGGAGTTTACTGAAGAACCTGAGCTTGTTCTCGTACTTCGTAAGTCCGGTGAGTTCTACGAGATTAAGACAATTCTTCCTTATGACGATGAAACAAAGGATAAGCTTACTGATCTGTCATTGTATGGCAGACTTTGGTAATACAGATTATGGAAGATAAGAAATATACAGTCGGACAGCATGTATTTATCATCTCCAATAACTCGTATGTTATGGAGATGGTGATCCTGCGTATAACCGGTGAATTCTTCACTCTTCGCTCAGTTAATCAAGGTAGTGGCACACGTCTAAAGAAGCATCGTATATTTGCTACAAAGGAAGAAGCACAAAAGATTCTGGATGAAGAAACAAAGAAACGCAATCAACAAAACTTCGGCAGATCCAAACGCTGGTATGACTGATTCATAATTTGTTTATTTGTAGATTCATTGAAGATTGGTACAATCAAAATATGTAACAAGTAAATCTCAATGCACAAACAAACTCACGGAGGAATTACCATGGCAGAAGAGAAAAAAATTGAAGCTCCCGCAAAGGCAACTGAGGTAAAGAAAGAAGCAAAGAAGCCTGCCGCTAAGAAAGCAGTTGCTAAGAAGCCCGCAGCAAAGAAAGCAGCCGCTAAAAAGCCTGCTGCAAAGAAGGCACCGGCTGCTAAGAAAGCTACAGCTAAGAAGACAACAGCAAAGGCTACTAAGGCACCTGCTAAAAAGGCTACTGCAGCAAAGAAGACAACTGCTAAGAAGGCAGTTGCAAAGAAGCCCGTAGCTAAGAAAGCTCCTGCAAAGAAAACAGCTGCTAAAAAGCCTGCTGCTAAGAGAGTTAAGAAGCTCGGTAAGGTTATCTTTGAGATCGAAGGTCAGCAGATCGATTACAAGAAGATTGAAAAGAAAGCTGCTAAGCTCGGTGGCGACGTTTATGTAGTTGTTGCTGAAAAGAAGATTTTTGATGCAGATGGTAAGTCAGTAGATTTGTTCTAACTTCATCTCCAACATACTAACTTCCTAAGAAAGAACGATGGCAAGAAACCATCGTTTTTTCATGAGCAAATATGTGTGTTACTCGTCATCGTCCGGAGAATCATCATCTCCGCCTAATCCGTAACAACCAAGTTCAAACTCCGTAAATACTATAAGGTTTCGGATCCTTTCTTTAAGGTCTGATTCTTCGGCATTGGTGATATCGAGATCTTCAATACAAGGATTACTTGTTGCAATCTCTTCTAATAACTCGTCTGCCCTGACTCTTCCTAAACCGGCAGTTATTGCTTTTTCCAAGTTTGTTGATGTTACCATTTCGTCGAGATATCTTACTGTCATCTCAAGGAAGGCAGTATATATCTCTTCTTTTGTATATGAATCGGGATTATTTAATAACTCTTCTACAGACTCTTTGAAGTCACCTTCGTTGATCATAATGCTGCCTCCTTCGTGTACAAGTTATGCTTGTACTATGACAGCCCCCTGCGGATAAATCAATAGAAATCCATAAAGTTGAGACTTTTCGAGCATAATTGAGACTTTTGATATCATTTTTTCTCAGAAGGCAGAGTCCTTTTAATCGTACTTTTCAGCTGCATTGCCAATTCTGTCCCAATAAAAGCCCAATGCCGCCTGTATAATTCAGACAGAAATGTAATCTGTTTGACATAAAAGCTATGTCCGAATCTGCCAGATGGGAGGTTTGCTATGGAAAATGTATGGTGCGATGCAAAGATAAACAATAACTTGAGACCGATGTATGTAAAGGAGATCATATTCGAGTATACGGATGAAACACACTTCATTTCGGTCGGAGATATTATTGAGATCCTCAAATCCAGTTACAACGTCACAGCATGCCGTCAGACTATTTACGATGATATTGATATGCTTATTAAGGCGGGTTTCGATATTGAGGATGTAAACGGTAAGAATAACCGTCATCAGTATCATGTGCTGTCCCGCGAGTTTGAAATAGCGGAACTGCTGGTTACTATTGGTGCCGTAAAGTCCGTGAGGACGCTTCCGGCAAAGAAGAATATGAATCTGGTAACGAAGCTAAGCCGCCTTGCAGGACCTTCTGCAGATTTTCTCATGCTGAATACTATAAATGATGAGAGCCCCAAATCTGATAATAACCAGGTCTATTACATCATAGACATGATCTATCATGCGGTAGTCAATAAGAAGCAAATAGCATTCAAATACTACGACATGCTTACTTCTTCTAAAACTGAGTTGTCAAAGCGGAGCCAGGTCTATCAGGTATCGCCTTACAGGCTTTTATACTGCAAAGAATTCTTCTATTTATTGGGATATTCCAATAAACAGGAAAAGATCATAGCTTTCAGGATTGATCGAATGAACGGGATACCATCTATACTTGATAGGGATATTGTGCCGGAACCGGAAGATTTGAATACGAATCTGTTCATCCACGATCATTCGCAGGAAAAGGAAGAAGATGTCATCCTGGACTTTGATGTCAGTGTAATTGATTCTATAATCAACCGCTTTGGCCAGGATCTGGATATTACCTACGTAAACAAGACGACCTGCAGAGCAAAGGTAAACGCAAAGGTCAGTAATGCTTTCTTTGCATGGATTCTCGGCTTTGACGGCAAGGTAGGTATCTATGGTTCAAAGGAAATAAAGGATCAGCTCGTTCGTTTTGTTTCCAGAGCTATGGCAAGACTATAACACTGTTACAAAGCTCGCAAAATAAGGTGTTTCGAAAGTTGTAAAATTCCAGTTGTTAATACCCGTTAACAACAGAAAAAAAGATGTTGCAAAGCATTTTTCCGGCCCGTATAATCAAACCATAGCACACAGAACATACGTTCTTGCGTTAAATCTGAGTAAAGCGAGGTACGGATAAAATGCGTAATAGAATCGCACATTTGACAAATGATGCTAGCGTCAAAGTTATGCTTTCATTATTACACTCTCCTGCCCCGCGTGATCAGAACGAGTCATCTGGCCCGGGAAAGTTGTAGCCAGCCCCTTACAACTCAGAATCGTTATCATCGCAAAAACGAAATGCTTTTTGCGCTGGTACAAATCGGCAATTTTTCAAAGTTCATCATCTTATCCCTTTGGATGATGGAGCAGAGATAGAAAGGAAAAGTTAAATGGAAAAAGTAATCTTAAGTGCTAATTATCTTAACAACAAGCAGATCGACAGCATCTGCAACGTACTCACAGACATGTACACAGAGAAGAAGCTCAGCGAAGGCATCGAGATAAGCAAGATTGACATCGAAGATTTCGTCAAGAAGATTCTTGGTTGCAATATCGTTTACGAGAACATCGCTGAAGAAGAAATCAGTAAAGACGATTATGATTGCATGGGATTCATTGCTGATGGTATTCAGGACTTCCCCGTAAGAAGAAACGGACATGTAGAGTGGATTGTTTTCCCTAAGGATACGATTGTCCTCGACAGGTATCTCAATGATCCTAAGCAGACGAATCACAAGAGATTCGTTATCGCTCACGAAGCCGGCCACATCATCAAGAACAGGATGTATGGAACGGTAAAAGCAGAGTATAACCACGCAGGCGGAACAGCTCTTACTACTGCTCCGGCTATGCTGAAGAGATACTCTTTCAAGGAGATCGAAGCAAACAACTTTGCAGCAAGTCTTCTTATACCGGAAGGTATGATCGCTATGCTCATGCACAAGCTTTATGGTGACAAGCAGATCGTAAAGTATGTGGATAACATCCTTGACGGTGAAGATGCAAAGAACATCTTAAGTATGGCAAAGATCTTTGGCGTTGCTTATTCCACTATGTACTACAGACTCTTGAAGCTAGGCTACATTATTGAAGGTGTTCTTGAGACATACGTCGAAGACACCGTCATTGGAGATAACATCAATGGCGAATGATGATAAGCGCGCTTATAAGCAGCGCAAGGCAAGAGATTCCCTAAGGGAAACAGAGGGGCTTATCCCGAGAGATATACGATGCCCCGAGTGCGATCACAAAATAATGGTAGCTTTTGACGATTGTCAGGGACATTGCATGCTTTATTGCAATAAGTGCCATGATTTCCGCACTATAAACTTTAAATACTTCAGGTTAGAGAAAAAGAGACGTTTCTGAAACCTCTACCCTGTACCTCCCGCCGCAGGGAGGTAGAAGACGAACATAACGAATAGACATAACTAAACGGATAAATGGGCCTCCCAGTAGCGCGGGAGTGACACCGGCGGCGTGCGAGTTAGATAGAAAGGTTGATCCTTTATAGGGTCGCGT
>JAEEGJ010031783.1_pt1 | contig 10185 bp, 10 predicted proteins | sample 8958761 | NCBI WGS metagenome assembly JAEEGJ01 (sample SAMN16246546, study PRJNA631951) | gut metagenome | biome: gut microbiome; feature: rumen; material: RS-attached | host: Bos | place: Iran: Karaj | collected 2018-10 | reverse complement strand
TTCCTTTTTTTGATTGTTGTTTCATTACATGTTTTTGTCCGAGTTTCCCTGCTCTTGCACCAGTGGAATTGGCGAATCTGGTCACAGGACCCAGTCAAAAATGCAATTTGGGGGGAAATATAGTATATAGTTTGGCGGGCGATTGCACGAAAAAAGCAGAAATTGGGTGTAAAAACGGCCTAAACCCAACTCAAAGGGGGACGCCTCCCCCTCGGCGGCACTGCGTTGCCGCCTGCCCCCTCTCCTAGGGGCATGCCCCTAAAACCCCAATTGTCATCCTGAGCGGAACGCAGTGGAGTCGAAGGATCCAGCCCTGCTTTTCGTTAAAGAGTTTGCTTCGAGGTCGGATTTACACACTCACACATTCACTTCGTTCGAGTGTTCGCTTTGTAAATCCCCCCTCTCCGCAAAGAAACACGAGAGGGGCTCCGGAATAAGACTGTTTATCGCGGGAACGCTCCGAAGCTGGTACTACGAAAGCCTTGTGATTGTTAATCACTGCGGCCTTCGCGAACAGCGGGTTTCGTATTAAACTGCAGGAAGATGCTTTTTTGTAATTGTCACCCTGGAGGGCTGCTAGCCCGATAGGGTCCACTAGGCATGCTTTATTCGGTCTGTTTTTCGACCATCACGCAGCGGACGGAGAAACCGGCGGTTTTCAACTCTCCATCATCAGATTGGGGCGCATGGTTGTTTGTGGCTGACACGTAACCCACTGTTGAGTATACAGTCTTATCATAATCGTGTTCTTGCGGATAGAACCAGAAGATACTTTTTTTCAAAAAATCAAACTCTCCCTCAATAGTTCTCGCTCCGGCGCCGGTCAGCGAGAATCCGCTGCTATTCGTTCCGCTGAAACCATATGTAGAGCGCAGCCCCTTTACGCCGTCATTATTGATATCCTCATACCCCATCACAACACAATAATCATCATACGTAAACAACCTCCAACCATCAGGGCAGATTCCCTGGTGGTTTTCCTGAATAAGGTCGGCGCAGCTCTCGGTATTGCAGCGGCTCGGCAGCTGCATCATCTCGGCCCACTGGTAGAGGCCACCGAACTCGTCGCACTTGGTAGTATCGTTGTTGTAGCAGTAGCGCTCTATCTTGGTGTCATCATTCTGGTCGTTTTCGCCGAGCACCGTATCGCCAATGTTCAAGTTCTCGGCCATCACGGTAACGGAATAACCCTTATATTCTGAATAAATCGTTATGTAATAATAGCTACGACCATTGCGCGGGTCAGTGAAAGTCTTATACCCATCTTCTTCAAATTTTTGATATCCAAGTGTCTTCGAATGGTCAAACGGCACGTACTCGCTGCTGCTCAACACGACGCTCGAAGAAGACTTAGCCGAACTGCTGGATTTCGCAGAACTGCTGCTCGATTTTGCAGAGCTACTGGACACACTTGTCTCGCTTTCGCTCGACTTCGGTGTGACGCTAGAGGATGACGAACGCACGGAACTGCTCGACTGCAGTGTAACGCTACTGCTAGATAGATCCCCGGACGAGCCGGGGATGACAGAAGAAGAGGAATCTTCATCCACGGGCCGCACGAAACTGCTCTCGTCGTCATCACAGGCGGCCACAAAAAATGCTAGACCCAATCCCAGCAAAAAACGCTTCATACAGAAAATCCTCCTACGTTACGTTGTATATTTAGCAAATTTTCCTTCTAGCCTCCACCCGGTTTTTATTATATTCCCCGCAAAAAGGATTGAACATGACGATTGACGAATTCCTGGGCGAAGCGAAAACGGTGGCGATTTTCGGGCACGTGAGGCCCGACGGCGACTGCGTGGGCAGCACCACGGCAATCTACAACTACATCCGCGACAACTTCCCGGGAATCCGTGCAGACCTGTTCCTCGAGAAGTTCCCCGAGAGCTACCGGATTCTGCGCGGGGCAAGCGATGCGCGCGAGGCCTACTCCGCGGAATGCAACGGCGGGCAACCCTACGACCTCGCCTTCCTCATGGACACCCCGAGTTTCGAGCGCGTGGGGGCGAACGGCGCGGAATGCATCCGTGCCGCGAAAAAAACGATAAACATCGACCACCACATTTCTAACCCGCTGAACCTGTGCACTCTGAACCTCGTGGAACCCGAAGCGAGTTCCGCTTGCGAGGTGGTGTACGTGAACATCGACAAGGCGAAGGTCGGGCGCGAGACCGCGAACAGCCTGTACCTGGGCATTGTGCACGATACGGGAGCGTTCAAGTTCAGCAGCACGGGCAAGCGCACCATGCAGGTGGTCGGAGACCTCATCGAGAAGGGAATCGACTTCGCGAAAATCGTGAACGAGACGTACTACACGCGCACCTACAAGCAGACGCTCGTGACCGGGTTCGTGATGCAGAACTGCAAGCTCGGGCTCGGGGGTAAAGTGGTCTACGCCCACATCACCCCCGAAGACATGGAACGCTTCGATGTTTCGCCCGTGGAGCTCAGCAACGTCATCGACACCATCCGCGAGGTCGGCGGCACCGAAGTGGCCCTGTTCCTGTACCCGGTAAACGGCAAGTACAAGATTAGCCTGCGCAGCAACTACATCGTGGACGTGAACGCCATTGCCCGCGAGTTTGGCGGGGGCGGCCACACCCGTGCCGCCGGCGGCGACACCAGAGACGCGCCCGAAGTGGCGATTGAAAAGATTCTCGGGCTAATTGAAAAGCAGCTATAGCGCGAACAGCGCAATGGCGAGGGCGACAAACACGCAGCCGCTGAACCAGTTCAGGTTGCGGTTCGCCTTCGGGCTGTTGAGCATGAATTTCTTCACGGCGCCCGCAAGTAGCGCGATGGAGCCGAACACGATGAAGGTCGCCGTCACGAATTCCGCCCCGAGAACTACCATCTGGAGCGACGGGCTCATGTCACGGCTCATGTCGACCGCCGGCGGAATAAACGAAAGCGCAAAAAGAACCGCCTTCGGGTTCGTGAGGTTCATGATGATGCCGCGAAGGTAGAGCCTACGGAACGAAAGGCCCGCGCCCTCCCCGCCCGCGCGCATCTCGCCACCAGCATCACGCTCTTCCAGTTTCACCACGCCTGCGCGGACCTGGAAACTCTTGTACGCGAGGTAAAGCAGGTACGCCGCCCCGCAGCACTGCAACACAAAAAATGCAATCGGGCTAGCCGCAATCAGCGCGGACACCCCCACAATCAGGAGCACCGTCTGCACGCAGATGCCCGTGCACAGCCCGCAAATCACGCTAAAGCCCGCCCGTGCGCCGTGGGTTGCGCTCTGGGCGAGCACGAAAAGGTTGTCGGGGCCGGGGGCAAGCGCCACCACGAGGGCTGCTATGAAAAAGTTAAACATCTAAATAGATCCTTCGACTCGCTACGCTCGCTCAGGATGACACAACGGAGACTTTACAATTTTTCCAGGAAGCTATCCACATCCATCTCGTCGAGGCCCTTCTGCAGTTCGGCAAGCGCCTCGTCGGATATCGCAACAGCGGGTTCGGACTCGCGCTCCTCGGCACGGGCGTTCGACTCATCCACGAGCTTCTTGAGGGACGCAGCGACCTCGCTTACCTCGCCCTCGCGCTTCATGACGGCGCTCAGCACGCGGTTCAGGCGTTCGCGGAGGCGCGCAAACTCCTCCCGGTCCAGTTCCGAAGTCACTCCGGCCATGTGCATCAGCGGGGTCTTGCACTTGGCACAGGCAAAGACCATCATGGACGAGGGCTCCCCGTCCAGCATGACGTTGAAGGTGGCTCCGCAATGGGGGCAATCGATACGCAATTCACTCATGCCCCATAATGTAGAAATTTCGGGCAGTCCTAAGCCAACACAGGCACAATATTTTATCTTTGCAAAGAAAAAACACAAGTTTAAACACCAGATCCTTCGACTACGGGCTGCGCCCTCCGCTCAGGATGACACGACCCCCTCGCCGGGAAAATCTAAGATTTTATAACTATGCTCTGTCATTGGCTTTATCACGTTACCAGCATGGACATTTTCGATGGCCGTCTCTTCCGCGCAGGCTCGGCCGCCATGCTCTCCATCATCCTCGTGCTGTTCTTCATGCCCAAGTACATCCGCCTGCTGCAGGGGCTCGACGCCACCAGCGACTTCGACAAGGACGGCAAGACCAAGTCTCCACCCATCATGGGCGGGCTCCTCCTGGTGGTGGTGGTCGAGGTGGTTTCGCTCCTCGTCTGCAAGATGAACGGCTACACCATTTCGACGCTCGTGATTCTCGCGGCCTTCTCCGCCGTGGGCGCCATCGACGACATCGCGAAGGTCCGCGCCAAGCGCCTCATCAAGCTCGGCAAGCTCAAGGCCGCCGACTACATGGACAAGGCCGACGGCATCTCCAGCAGCCTGCGCCTGTTCCTCTACTTCCTGTTCAGCCTTATCGTCGCGATTTTCTGCTACAAGTTCATCCCCGAGCTCAAGGGCGACCTCACCATTCCCTTCTGCCCCATCGACGTGTTCCAGCTACACCTCCCCAACTGGATTTTTGTAGCCTTCATGACGTTCGTCATCGCGGCCAGCGCGAACGGGACGAACTTTACCGACGGTCTCGACAGCCTCGTTTCCGTGCCTATCCTTACAAGCATGATTTTCGTGGGGCTTGTCGCCTACGTGAGCGGCAACTTCATCTTCAGTACCTACCTGCACGTGCCGTACCTGCCCGGCTGCGATGAACTCTTCCCCATCGCCATGGCCATCGCGGGCGCACTGCTCGCCTACCTGTGGTTCAACAGCCCTCCCGCCGAAATCTATATGGGCGACGCGGGTTCCGTGGGCTTCGGCGCCACCATCGGCATCATGTTTATTTTGGTGCAGGCGGGGCTGTTCCTCCCCATCGTCTGCATCATCATCATCGCCGAGGCCTGCTCGGTGCTGCTCCAGATTCTCTGGTTCAAGTTCACCAAAAAAACAACCGGCACGGGCAAGCGCATTTTCCTTTGCGCGCCGCTCCACCACCACTACCAGAAAAAGTGGGAAGGCCGCTTCCCGAGCAAGCCCCTGATGAACTCGAAGATTGTGTGGCGCATGCACCTGATAAGCATCTTCGCGCTTATCGTGAGTATGGTGATATTCTTCGGCTTAAGGTAATGCAGTCAGCCTCACGGCAGGCTCACTAATTCTTGAGGCAGCGGACAGAGAACGTGTTATCGAACTTCAGGCCACTGCCATCAATAAGCATATCACGATCATCAAAGCACATATTGTACACCTGCTCATCATTATAGCCGAATTCGGTCGATGTCCAGAAATACCCATCGTAATGTAGGTATCTGAATCCATTATACATAGTCCTATAGCCTCCGGCGGGCAAGACGGAAAAGCCATAGTCATCGGTTCCTTCGCAATTATCGCACTCCCAATCATAAGACGATCTAAGTTTTGATGCAGAAACGTCAACCCCTCCCGCATAGGTAAACAGGATTTTCCATTCATCCAGGCTCGGCAAATGCCAGCCAGAGGGACAGACATCAATAGCATCCGCCCACGGGTAAAGGCGACCATACACGTCGCAATTTTCTAGACTATCGTCGTAGCATTCACTATTTTCTGAAACATACTTTAAGTTTTCCGCCATCCAGATCTGCTCGCCGATATAAACCGTCTTATATTCTTGGCCGTCGCGTTCATCCACCAAGGTGCCGTACTTGCAGTTATCTTCGTAGTCATCACGGCACGGGGCAATATACGGAATGGTATCAAGCCAATTGCTTGAACTTGACGAACGGGCGATTGAACTTGACGAGCGGAAGGAACTCGAAGATTGCACCGAACTAGAAGATTCTTCGGAACTAGACGAGCCGCGCCGTTCGCTGCTGGAAGAGGAACGCACTGAACTAGACGAAAAATCGTCTTCGTCGTCCTGATAAGACCTTTCATCACCCCTTACAAGGAAGGTGTCCGAATCATCGTCGCTGCAGGCAATGATGAGTGCGGCAGCCAACAAAGAAATGTATGGAAATTTCATATAACTAATCCCTGACGCAACGGATGTAAAGCATCTTCTCAAATGGGGTGTATCCCTCGTACGCATATGAGTAATTATTGTAAAAATAGACATTCTTTATAGCATCCGAATCATACCACGTAGAAGTCCAAAGGCCCTCACCCACCCCCAAATCATAGAACACCGACGGGCGATATCCTCCGGGCAAGACACTAAAGCAATATCCGTCATCGACGTCACTCTGGTTTTTCCAGCCATACGACGAAATAAGTTTCTCGCTCGCGACATTTATGCCTCCGACCGCATCGAACAAGACCTCCCACTCGTCCATACTCGGCAAATGCCATCCGTCCGGACAAACTTTCTCAATCACATCAAATGAATACAGGCGCCCATACTTATCACAATATTCCAGCGAATCATTGTAGCACGCGCTTGCTGAATCAAAATGCCTCAGCGAATCTGGCAGCAGGTATGCATAGTTCAGATTCTCCGCCATCCACGTCTGTTCGCCAATAACAACAGTCTTATACACTTGGCCATCACGCTTGTCGATCAAGGAACCGTAATCACAGTCCTCGTCGGGATTTTGTCTGAGCGGTTCTACCAAGGCAACATTACGCTTCGAGGAACTCGATGAATTCACTGAACTTGAGGAACGCATGGAACTAGAGGAGCGCAGTTCGCTGCTGGATGAGGAACGTGCAGAACTGGAGGAAAGATCGTCTTCATCGTTTGAATACGACGTGTCGTCGCCTCTCACAAGGAAGGTGTCCGAATCATCGTCACTGCAGGCGACAAGGAATGCAAACGACAATGCGAACAAAACGTAAAAAAAAGCCGAATGTTTCATAAATCTCCTCTCAAATTTTGTCATTGACACAGCGGACGGATAAGTAGAAAGGTTTGTATTCCTCACTCACAAAAACATGGCCTTTATCTAGGTAAAAAAAGTACGCCTGGTTCTGGTAATAATCATCAAACTCTGTAGAACTCCAAAAACAGGTAAGATTATCGCTAAAGTACTCAGTATCAACGTTGTGGTACCTTTTTACGTTTCTCTTTCCTGCAGGAAGAGCAGAAAAACCATAAGCATCAGTGCCGTTTTCACCATCTTTCCAGCCCGTGCTAGACCTAAGCACCGTAATAGCAACGGAATCGCCACCAACCATTTCAATAAGATTTTCAAATTCAGATTTTGTCGGCAAACGCCAATCCGTAGGGCAGTCAAACTTTGCACTAGCCCAAGTGTAAAGAGCTCCATACTTGGCACAATATTCTGTGGAATCGTTAAAACAGAGGCCCACATCATTGCTGAGATTTTCGGCCATCCACCACAGATTGCCTATTTTTACGGTCTTGTAAATTTTGCCACCATGGTCCGTCACCGTTCCATATTCGCAGTTATCTTCGGTTTCCGTCTTGCAAGGCCCAAATTCTCTACTGCTCGACTCCGGCGAAACACTCGAAGACGAGAACTTTCCGTCTGGACGCGAGATGAATTCGCTATCGCTGTCACCGCAGGCGACAAACATAGCAGCACACAACAAGGCACAAAACAAGCGTTTCATATTTCCTCCTAATTACACTTTCTTGTTCAAGATAGAAAATAAAAGGGCATGATGGATATTTCTATATTAAGACGCATGGATATTATCGAGACTCTGAACGCGGCCGGCCAGCAAGAACTGGTGGCACACCTTGAAACACTCTCCGGGGAAGCCCGCAAGCTCCTCGAACGCGACATCGCAAGCCAGGACTGGGAAGAACTAAAGGCTCTCTACGCCGAAAAATCGACTGCGAGCAAAGCGGACAACGTTTCCGCCGACCTGAAGCCGATGCCATTCCGCATTGCCGAGGATGACCTCAAGTACAACTACTGGAAGGAAATCGGCGAGATGCTGCTCGGGAAGGGCAAAGTGGCGGCGTTCCTCGTCGCAGGCGGCCAGGGTTCGCGCCTCGGCTTCGACGGCCCCAAGGGTATGTTCGATATCGGGCTTCCGAGCCACAAGAGCCTCTTCCAGCTTCAGGCAGAACGCCTGCAGAACCTTTCCGCACAGGTCGGCCACCCGATTCCCTGGTGCATCATGACAAGCCCCCTGAACCACGAGGCGACCGTCAACTTCTTTACCGAACACAACTTCTTCGGGATGGACCGCGACAACATCCGCTTCTTCGAGCAGGGAACCATCTGCGCACTCACTGCCGATGGCAAGGCCGTGCTTGATGGCGACAGACTCGCGCTCGTACCCGATGGCAACGGCGGATGCTTCCGCGCACTTGCCCTGAGCGGTACGCTCGCATGGCTCGTCGAGAAGGGCGTGGAATACGTGTTCCTCTACAGCGTCGACAACGCGCTCTGCCGCATCTGCGACCCCGCATTCATCGGGGCGCTCGCCGACAACGGCATGATGGCCAGCGCATCGAAGGTGGTACACAAGGCAAACGCACAGGAACGCGTGGGCATTTTCGCCTTCCAGAACAACAAACCCGGTGTGGTCGAGTACAGCGACCTGCCCGAGGAATACCGCGACATGACAAACCCGGACGGAAGCCTCGTCTTTGACGGCGGCAACCTCGCGATTCACCTATTCCGAGTAAGCGGACTGCGCAAGTTGCAGACCAGCAAGCTCCCGTGGCATACCGCCCGCAAGACCGTCTGTGGCATCGAGAACTGCTTCAAGTTCGAACAGTTCCTTTTCGATGCGTTCCCGCAACTCGGCACCATGCTCCCCTTCGGCGTCATCCGCGAGGAGGAATTCTCCCCCGTCAAGAACGCAGAGGGCACGGACAGCCCGAAAACGGCCCGCACGATGATTGGCAAGCTCCACCGCGAATGGCTCATGAAGGCACATATCGAGGTGAAACCCGGCAAGCTCTACGAAGTTTCGCCCACCATCAGCTACGCCGGCGAGAACCTCTCGCGCAGGCTATTCGAGCGCGAACTCGGCAAGAACATCCTGGAGTTCGACGAGGAATAGTTTCCGGTTGGCAGGCGCCGCAGCCCCATGTACAAGCTCAAGGTAATTACATATAAATTACTACTCAACATCCTGCTGCGGCTGCCGGACTTTTTCTACTCGTTCCTTTTCACCATCGCATTCCCCATATACAAGGCGCTCCACACCGAGCGCGCCTACGGGCGTGTCGTGAAGCATCTCGAGGCGGCAAGGGGATATCTGAAGCAGAACGTGACTGCGCGCGACGTGTTCAAGGGCATCTACTGGAACGCGCTGGATTCGTACCGCGGCCTCGCCCGCTTCAAAAGCGTGGAACGCCGCATCGTATTCGAGAACGAGGAAATCATCAAGAATGCCGTCGCCAAATGCGCAAAAAACGGGATGCCCATCGCCGGAATCAGCATCCACCAGGGTTCCTTTGAACTGATGCACCGCATCCTCTGCCGCTACAGCGAGCACGTCCACCTCATCACCGATTCCGTCGGGGACGTTGCCTTCCGCGAAGTCCTCAGGGAACTCCGCAACGACCCACACCTCACCGAATACCACCCCGAAGAAACAGGCAGACTCATCCGCGAACTTTTCCGCACCAAGGGAATCCTCGCGATGGTCTTTGACCAGGGCAAGAACACGAAGGGAAACACCGTCGAACTTTTCGGCCGAAAGACCACGCTCTACCTGCGACTCATCCAGAAAATCAACCAGATGGGAGCGGGCATCGTCACCTTCCGCACCTGGACCGAAAACTCGCCCGAACGCCGCATCGTCATCCACTTCGAGACGTTCTACCCGCCGAAATACGACACGCAGGGGCGCGACCTCATAAGCGACATCGCCCACGAAACCGAGCACTGGATAGCCGACCACCCCGACCAGTGGAGCTGGAACTACCACGGGAATTTTAGGGCCTAGGCCAGTTTCTATATTTGGGGCCGAGGATTCGACATGGCATTGAACGCTGAAGAAGAATTCCAGATGCAGTGGATAATGAACCACCGCATGGAAGACAAGGACGAGCAGATGCAGAAGCAGGCGGAAGCAGACGCCGCCGCGAGGCCCGTGCGCTTGGCGCGCGGGCGCAAGATGCGCCGCAACCCCGCCGCCTGGGACCTCCCCATGCCCGAAGACGAGATTGATCTGCACGGCATGACCGCCGACGAAGCAGCAGAAGCCGTCGAGCGGCGCATCGATGACCTCACCATCGCCGGCCTCAAGGTGCTGAGGGTCATCCACGGCGGCGGAAACCCAAGCTACGGGAACGTGAAACGCATCATCGACCGCAAGGTCAGGTCC
>JAEEGJ010031782.1_pt1 | contig 10186 bp, 4 predicted proteins | sample 8958761 | NCBI WGS metagenome assembly JAEEGJ01 (sample SAMN16246546, study PRJNA631951) | gut metagenome | biome: gut microbiome; feature: rumen; material: RS-attached | host: Bos | place: Iran: Karaj | collected 2018-10 | reverse complement strand
CGATGACATTACGGGTGAAAGGCAGTGTGGCATTGTGGGCAGCCGCCTTCTTGGTGAAGGTAGGCACATTATTATACCACTCGGCACCATAGACGCCCTCGGTACTCATCAGGTTGGGATAGGTGCGCTGCCAACCACGGGGGATGGTAGCACCATGGAAATTAACCAGCAGGTGATGCTTTGCAGCACTCTCCAACAGATCGATGCAATAGTCCATATTCTGCTGGGTATCGCCAGAGAAGAAATCAATCTTCACACCAGCCACGCCAATCTTCTCGCACCAGGCAAACTCCTTCTCACGGTCTTCGGGCTTGTTCAGACGGAACTTAGGACCGGGAGCACCATTCACCCAACCCACGGAAGAGTTGTACCAGATAAGGGGCTTGATGCCCTTTGACTTGGCATAGTTGACGGCATCCTCAACGGTCTTGCCGTCCTTCATCTCATCCCACTCAGCATCAATCAGGACGTAGGGCAACTGCAACGCCACTGCCATATCCACGTATTTCTTGATGATGTTATAGTCGTTGGAACCATGGTTATAGGCCCAATAGACCCATGACACGGTGCCTGGATGAATCCAACTAGTGTCTTCAATCTTACTGGGTTCGGAGACATCCGTTATCAGGGTTGACTCCACCACATCAGCCAGAGAACCGATGATGGCGACACGCCAGGGAGATGGCTGATGGCTGATGGCTGATGGCTGATTTCCATCGGGCACCACCTGATAGAGGTCACCCTTGCTATGCAGACTGGAAGCTGCCTGACCTTTGCAGATATTTGCCTAAGAAAGGAGAACGAATACGCCATCGGCAGGCTCCAACAAGGCGGGATAGCCCCAACGGCCGTCTGTTGCCTTGGTGGTCAGAGGGAAGAAGCCCTCATAGCCGTCGGACCATTTCTGCATCCACCGCTTGGTACCCTGAGAAATCTTATAGGCCGTCTTCTCCTTGTCCGACAAGCCATCGTAACGGAAGGCGACACCATCATTATACAGACGCATCGTCAGACGAACATCCTTACCGAGTGTCAACTGGTACTCGTTGGCCTCATTGGTACAATGCAGGCGTTTACCTGTCAGCATCTGATAGTCGGCAGTGATATGACGGGCCTTGCCCACCTTCACTATCTGTGAATTGCCATTTCCCAGTACAGGGATGTCAAGCACCTGTTGCTGCTGATAATAGACCTTACAGCCATTACCCGCTGTTACAACCTTTAACTTCGCATTGGGCGATACCATGTCGGCAGCATACATGCCGCATGTCATGCTCCACGTAAAAAGCAAGAAAAATACCTTTTTCATTATATTATTTCATTCTTAGTTTTCCTTCAACAACATAAATACCTTGTGGCAACTGAGGCCAAATTTCCAACGAACCGAGCTTGGTGCCCTTCGTCGTATAGACATGAGGCTTAGAACGGTTGGTGTTCGTGTCGATCTCAGGAACATCGGCAAGCAGTTTTTCCTGTTGGAGATAACGATGACGCAGAGCGGAACGCACCGCATACCACGCCTTCTTCTTACCAAGACCAGAGTTATATAGCAACGGATTAGAATTGCTACGCCAAGAGTCATTATCCTTGATGCCCCAGATAACGAGGTTAGGACAATTGTCGTTATTCAGCACAATATCGGTTATCATACGGTAGTTACGTGCCTGTTCCTCCAGATTAGCAGTCGTCGTAGAGGGTACGCCCATATCCAACTCCGTGATGATACATTTCAGACCGGCCTCACCAAAGAGACGGATGGTCTTTTCCAACTTCACGGAGTCCACATCACCGATAGAGAAGTGGCACTGCAGGCCGACACCGTCCAAAGGAATCTGCTTTGACTGCAGACGTTTCACCAGATTAGAGAAAGCCACAGCCTTAGCCTTGCCCTGCATCTCCACATCATAATCGTTCAGGTAGAGCAGGATATCGGGATCAACCCTACGGGCATATACGAATGCAGAGTCGATATAGTCATCACCAATAGCCTGCTGCCATACCGTAGGACGCAGTTTATAGCCTTCGGGATTGGTACGGATGATGCTCTGGTCATCGTCCAGACACTCGTTGACGACATCCCATTCCGTCACCTTACCCTTGAAATGCTGGAGTACTGTGGTGATATGATTCTTCATAATGTCCAACGCCTGTTGACGCGTCCATCCCTTATCATTCTTCTTACCATCACTGCTCAACCAGGTAGGCTGCTGGGTATGCCATACAAGACAGTGACCACGAACAGTCATATTATTGTTCTTTGCCATAGAGACAAGACCATCGGCTGCACCCCAGCTGAAGTTTCCCTGCGAGGGCTGCAGCACATCCATTTTCATCTCGTTCTCTGCCACCATCATATTAAACTGGCGGGCAGCCTCAGCACGGTCGCTGTCCAGTCCCTTATAGGTACAGAATGCCATACCAATCATCTTACCATTCTTCTCGGCATAGTAGCGCAACGTCTTGCTGTCGGTATTATCATTGATACCGTCATCATAGAGTGCCCCCATAGTGCTCTCAGGAATCTCCGGATTATTCGGATCTACAGGATTATTGGGGTCGGCATCGTCTGTAGAAGCCAGACGTAGCACCACCTTATAGCCCTCGTCATCGGTTACCTCTTCAAGAGCCCAGGTGCCCTTGCCCGGCTGCAACAGGTGGAACTGCCAGTTGCCAGACTTGCTCTTTGCCTTTAAGACGGTAATCTCCGTTCCTACCTTAAAGGGCAGTTCTTCGAGGGCAAGCGTGATAACTGGAGCCACCTCGCTCGTAGAGAAATCCTCCGTCATATTACTATAGTTGAGAACACCTGCCACTACCAACTGGTCATAACTGTCGGCAGAAGCTACCTTGAAGCGCAACACAGAAGCAGGATGCAGCGTGAGGTTGGCATTCTTTGCAGGTGCTGCATAGTTCTTGAGTGTCAACACGCCCGGTGCCTCGTCGCCAGGTTCGATGGTGCCATAGTTATCCACCATGCCACCAATGCTACCCGTACCACCGAGGACGCCATTTCCAAAGACATAGGCTATTGGTGTGTTTTCACTCGACATAGCACCTAAGCCACCACTATATTTCTTGCTTTCAGCCTCAGTACGATTATTATTGACAAGCAATCGTCCTGCGACAAGGCGCAGAGCACCACTCACAAAGTTCTGGTTACCTGTGATACGGTAAGTACCCGTACCCTCCTTTATAAGTCCAAGGATGGTATTTGCGTCGCTGCCTGAAGGAGCAATCTTGCCTGCCAACGTTGCATCAGTATTCAAGGCTCCAACAAGGTAATAAGAAGCACGGCCTGTTTTCATATAACCCTGCAACGTAGAGCCTGCCTCCATCTGCAGTTCACCAATACGGAAACCGCACGCATTGGCATTATTGGCCTCATTACAGATGCCAGCTCCACTATGCACATTCAATTTACTGTTCTGCAGAGCATTATTCAGTTTTCCATTCTTAATACAGTCGTCAATATTCTCGGGTGAGAAGACCTTACCGCCATGATTCAGGACAATCAGGAATGCGCCAGCCTTTGATGAATTCTCACGGAAGGGATAAACATGGGCATCGCCCCTGAAACTTGTCCAGTTTGACCATGCGCTTTTTGTTCCCAACCAGCAGCGCTCACCACCAGCATAAAGGTTGATGGTGCCCTTTCCACTAACAGTAGAATTAAAATAGCAATATCGCGCCATCTTAACATCCGCAGTCTTATTGGCTCCTACGGATATAGCCTGGTCATAAGTGACATAGGCCTTATCTGTATTGTCGGCATGGAAATCTATTACTGTATTCTGTGCCTGAGCACCGAGTAACGGCAGAGCCGCTAAGAGAGATATAAGTCTTTTATGTTTCAGCATAAAAACAAATTCGTTACAACAAAATCAATTCGTGTAATTCGTTAAATTCGTTGTTTCAATAAATTATAATTCGTGTAATTCGTTAAATTCGTTGTTTCAAATAGAAATTATTTCAACTTGTCAAACTTTGCATTCTTCTCAATGGTCCATCCCTGACGCTTTGACAATCCGCAGTCCTTGCCTTTAAACATCTTAGCCGACTGCTTGTCGCCTTTCAACTGCCAGTTGAGCCAGTTCAGAGCTACCACAGAAAACTCGCCACCATGAGGCTGACGATAGGTGCCACCATGACCAACGGGGAAATTGGCAGCGCAGCAAGGCACGTGACTAATCAGATGGAAGTCGTCCATACCATTCTCATAGGCAATATCCTCCTTGCCACCCAGGATATAGATAATGCTGGAGTGGATATCCTTCAGCTTAGACTTGTCGGGCATAGGCATACCACCAACAGCCTGTGCGCGGTTGCTGTTCTTGAAGAGACCACTGTTGCAGATCATAAGCGTCTTGATGCGAGGGTCGGCACAGTTGTAGAGCGTCTGCAGACCACCGCACGACATGCCAGCCACACAGATATTCTTCACGTCAATCTTGTTATAATAAGGTGAGTTCTTATCCGCATTCTGCGCGATGATCCAGTCGATAGACTCAATCTGCTGCTGCGTGGTTGACATCGGTCCATTATAGGGTTTCTCCTCCATGGGGATATAACCCGTAGCCAGCACAATATAACCATGAGAAGCAATCTCATTCAGGAACTTATAGTGCTCCCAAGGAGAGTTGGTGCAGGCACCATTACCCCAGACCAGTACGGGCAAAGGATTTTTCTTATTGAAAGCAGACAAATCCTGTGGCACGAAGATAGTGTGTGCCTCAAGGGTAGCCTCTTCTTTCATGATAGCCTTATACTTACCCTGTCCACCCTCTTCTACAACGAGTGACTGCAGGCCCTTGATTTCCCACCAGTCGAAGTTGAAGAGTTTCGGTCCCTTACGACCGGTAAAGACGAAATACAGGTCGTGAGTGCCCTCAGCCTTTTCTGCGAAGTCAACAGACAAGGTCTGCCATTTCTCCCAACCGCCAGTGGCAGGTACCTCCAGTGTGGCAAGGCGTTTTCCCCTGATACTGTCAATACGCACCTCAATCTTTCCGCCGCGCAAGCCGCTGGCCACACGGGCGATGAACTGCTTAGCGACATTTCCCTCGAACTTCACGTTCTGCAGTTTGATATAGTCGCCATTATGAATATCGGTCACATAAACGCCAATCTCATCATTCTGTTCGGTCTTCACACCACGACTGAAAGCCATGGTCTCGGCCTGTACCTTCTGATAAGGATTGAAGGTGGCGATAGGTTTCACGCCCTCATCGGTAGGCAGAATTTTGGGGAAAGAGCCATCAGCGTTATACTTGAACTCCTCAACAGCCACGCTACGACCGAAACCGCCGCCATTAGGAAGTTTGCCGGTGTGATAGAAGAAATAAGAATGGCCTTTGAAATCAGCCACGCCACAGTGGTTGGTGAAAGAACCGGTATTACTCAGTGGCATAATCTCACCAGCATATTTCCAAGGACCTGCGGGAGAAGAAGCCGTGCTGTAGGAGATATGCTCAGGCACGCCACCAGCAGCATAAAGCAACTGATAAACACCATTACGCTTGGTAAGCCAAGGTCCCTCTGTATAACTGTCCTTATATTTCTTGCCTCTTTCACGCTTGTTCATTGCAGGCGATCCGAAAGCCTCCTCAGTCATATCCAGGCGACCCAGTTCACCACTATAGGAAATCATGTCGCGGTTCAGCTTCAGGTAGTAGCACTGAGGGTTACCCCACATCAGCCATGCCTGACCATCGTCATCAATCAGCACCGTGGGGTCGATATGATCCCATGAGCCATTCTCAAAGAGGGGCTTACCAAGGGCATCCTTGAAAGGACCTGTTGGACTATCGCTCACAGCCACACCGATGGCCATACCGCCAGAGAGTTTGCTATGTGCACAGATATACCAATAGTACTTACCGTCGCGCTCTATCGTCTGACTGGCCCAGGCACGATCATCGGCCCATGAGAAGCTCTCCAAAGCAAGAGGAGAACCATGGTCGGTCCAGTTCACCATATCCTCGGTAGAATAAACACGCCACTCCTGCATCCAGAAGAAATCGGCATTATCCTCATCATGTCCAGTATAAACATACATCCGGTCTCCGCTTACCATTGGAGCGGGATCGCTTGTAAACCAGGTCTGCACAAAGGGGTTCTGTGCTTGAGCAGCCATAGCAGTCAGTGCCATCATGGCTGCACTCATCATAGTTTTCTTCATTTTTTAGTATTGTGTATTGTTATTTTAAAATCATGACCTTTCTGTCGGCTTGTCTTCAACTTGCCCTTGGCATCCTTCCACTGGAAGGTGACGCGTGAGCACTGACCGTTCTGATAAGCCATCGATACACCGTCATCTTCATAAAGCGTAAAGGTGGCATCAGCACCAGGATAGACATGCAGTTCATCATTGCTCATGGGGATAATGCTGCCAGCACGTACAAAGACGGGGATACGGGCCTTGGTAACGTTAGACGTCACCGTCTGTCCGCCATCATAGTGCTGACCGGTATAATAGTCGTACCAACCGCCCTGTGTCTTAGGCAGATAGGTCTTCCATGTCTTCACATCAGGTTCGGTGACAGGACTGATAAGCAGTGCCGGACCGAACATATACTCATATTTCTGGTCCAGAGCCTCGGCATCATCGGCGAAATCGAATACCAAGGGGCGCATCAGCGTAGAACCATCGAAAGCGATGTTGGCCGCTATACTATATATATAAGGTAAGAGGCGATAACGCTCCTGCAGACAATCAGAGATGATCTGCTTTGCCTCGGCACCGTAGTTCCACGGCTCCGTATTACTCATATAACCATGCACACGCATCAGGGGCAGATAGACACTGGTCTCTATCCAGCGCAGCATCCTGTCGATATAGGCTTGGTCGGTATATTGATTACCGGGACGGAAGAAACCGCCGGCATCATACGTCCACCAGGGGATACCTGCGGCCTGCATACCTAAGCCAGCCGTTATCTGACGGCGGAATGTCTCCCAGTCATTACCCACATCGCCACTCCACAGGGCAGAGCCATAACGCTGGATGCCGGGGAAGCCGCAACGGGTAAGAATCATGGGACGTTTAAGGGAAGAAGGAAGAGTGAAGAGTGAAGAATTTGCTACCGCACTTTCACTTAATAGGCCTTCGTAGACCGTTTTGTTGACGAGAAGCGGATAGACATTACGCACCTCTTCCCCACTCCACTTGCCATTGTTCACGCGGCGACCAAGGAGGTCGTCGTTCTCTGGTTCCGTGGCATCCTGCCACCAGGCATCGATACCCAGGGGAACAAGGCGGGTAGAGAAATTCTTCCAATAGGCGGCAGCGGCATCGGGATTGAAGAAGTCTATCCAATCGGTGCCGGGGATATAATAGTTGTCGGCGCCCATCTGCTTGCCAACCTCTGAATTCTTGTCAATCTTTGACCATACGCTGACCATCAGACGCATATTCATGGCATGCAGACTATCTGTCAGTGCCTTGGGGTCGGGATAGAACTGCTCGTCAAAACGCATGGAGTTCCAACCATACTTTCCCCAGTATTGCCAGTCCTGCACAATGACATCCACAGGCATCTTCTCTTTCCGGAAACGATTGGCCGTCTGAAGAATCTCCTCCGACGAATGGAAACGCTCACGACAATGGATATAGCCCAGTGCCCAACGGGGCATCAAGGGGGCATCGCCCGTCAGATGACGATAGGAAGCGATGATTTCATCGGGTGAACCGACGAACACGGTATAGTCAACAGCCTGGGCTACAGGAGAGCGGAGCACCGTCTCGTCCTGCACCTTATCATAATACAATACCGGATGATCACCTCTCGACAGTTCGGCCTTCACCACATGATGACCAGCCTTCAGACGCACAATTGTAGAGGCTGTAGGTGGCAGCCAGGTATTCTGCATCTCTATGACCGTCTGACCATCGATAGTAAGGTTATGACGACGAGCCATCTTCTGACCTACATCGAGCAACAGCGAATAATCGCCATCCTCGGCAAGGTCGATACCGGCCTCAAAGATATTACGCTGACGCACCTCACGGCGTCCGCCCTCCGTCGTTGTAACATTTACCACCTCAGTGCCACCTTCTCCAGACTGTCCTAACTGCAGAGCTACGCGCTGACGGCACGGATTGAACTCCACCATACCGTAGTTGTTCCACAACACACCATAGCCCTTGCTCGACAAGAGCATGGGGATACTGATTTGGGTGTTGACCTGCGTCAGACGGCGAGAGAGACCACGCACATCATTAAAGCCATCCTGAAACTGACCCAATCCATAAAGATGTTCATCCTGTGGAGAATAGAAAGAAAGGGTTGCCTCACTGCCTCGCATCTGGTGTGCTGTAGCAGAGAAGACCTCCTCTCCCTTTTTGTTTCTGACGACAACGCGTTGCCCACTGGCATCCACATCAACAGTGATATCCTTAGACTTCACCTCTTCATCCTTGACATAGAGCCACTCTGGCAGACGCTGTTCTATCGGCTGCTCATAATATTGTATTCTCACCGCATTACGTGCTATCTGGCGCACATTCAATGTTCCCTTACCAAACGACACCTTGCCTGCCATCGCAGGGATGGCAAGCAAGGTAATCATACCTATATAAAACAACCGTTTCATCTTTTCAATGCTTAATCTTTAATGATTAATGTTTAATTCATAATTACAACAGCGCCGTTCGTTGGAATGGTCACGGTGAGTTGCTGTTTCTTATTCTGTTTCACTGTGCTTACGCTACCCTGTAACTGTGCATCGTCGCTATAGACCTGCAGTTCGGTACCCTTAGCGAACATCGGCAATGTGATGGTCTTCTTCAGAGGCTGCTTGTCGGCACAGATACCAGCCACAAACCACTTGTCGCCATGACGACGTGCCATGATGCAGTACTTACCGGGATAGCCATCGATGAACTTCACCTCGTCCCAGGTAGTGGGCACGTTCTTCATGAAGTCAACAGCCCAAGAGGGAGCATCCGTCAGGTTATTGGGAGCCATGGCAAAATGCTGCACACTGCTCTGGAACAAGACGGCCGTTGCCAAGGCATAGACATCACTGGTCACACGGTGTGTGCCACGTTTATTGTCGGCATTATAGAACTTGTTCAGTGTAGAACCGCCAAAGTCCATTGAGCCCACCGTGTTGCGGATGAAGGGATGGATACAGCCGTTGAAAGCCTCAGCATCACATGAGCCCTGACCGAAGTGCAGGTTCTCTGATGCCAGCACAGCCTCAGAAGCCACATAGTTAGGATACATACGCTCCCATCCACGAGGCAGCGTGCAACCATGGAAGATACACTGGATACCAAACTCGTTGGCATCGGTCAGGATATCCTCGTAGAGCTGCATCATGGCCTGCTTATCGCCACCGAAGAAATCAACCTTGATACCCAGGATGCCATTCTCCTGCATCCATTTCATCTCCTGACGACGCGCAGCCGAACGGTTCATCTTGTTCAGGGGCGACTGAGGGGCATCATTCCAAGAGCCGTTAGAGTTGTACCACAGGAAGAGACCTACGCCCTTTGACTTGGCATAACGTGACAGTTCTGCCATCTTCTCATAACCAATCTGCTTATCCCACAGGGCATCAATCAGCACCGAGCGCCAGCCCATAGCAGCAGAGAAATCGATATAACGCTTCTGCTCGTCAAAGTTACAGCTGGAGTCCATACCAATAATCCATGACCAAGAACCAGCGCCATAGGTATAGTCACGACTGGCCTTATACTTAGGTTTCACCAGGTCGAAAGGTACGGTGGTCTCCACCACATTCTGCAAGGTATTTCCCACCGTGATGGTACGCCAAGGAGTCTGAGCAGGCAGACTGACAGAAGCCGTCGTTGTGCCCCAGCCATTCATCTCGCCCTGCTGAGGGAAACCGATCTTATAGTTGGCACCACCCTCGTTGAGCAAGCGGCAAGCCACATAGTTGCCATCGGTGCCAGTCTCAGAGATCAGCACCCAGCCCTGTCCCGTGGGCTGCGACTTGGTTGCAGCAACCGGCACCTTAAACAGGCAAGGGAACGAATAGCCCTCGCCCCAGCCGTTCTTACCCATAGGCTCATCTAGCGTATAAGAGGTCTCGGAGCTGGGAGGAGTGCGGGCAAAACCGCCCATGGGCTTTGACTGCGGACAAAGGAAAGTGGTGGTACCGTCGGGCAACACGAAACCGCTGGCCTCATTCTCTACGATAGCAACAAGCGTCTCGCCAC
>JAEEGJ010031778.1_pt1 | contig 10186 bp, 7 predicted proteins | sample 8958761 | NCBI WGS metagenome assembly JAEEGJ01 (sample SAMN16246546, study PRJNA631951) | gut metagenome | biome: gut microbiome; feature: rumen; material: RS-attached | host: Bos | place: Iran: Karaj | collected 2018-10 | reverse complement strand
GAACATCTTCTACAATATAAAATGCATCATTTGGAGTGTATTCTGTCATTTTACGCAAAATTGCATTTGTAAAAGTTGTCTTACCACTACCAGTACTTCCACCAACTAAAATATTTTTACGTTCTTTTATATATGAACAAATAAGATCATATTCATCCTTCTGCAACTGGCCATTTTCAAGATATTCTTCTAACGTAAATATTTTTGCAGCAGGCCGTCTCATTGCTATTTCTGCATTTGGGACCGCAGGAGGCAAAATACCTGTAAATCGCAGATTATAAGGTTTTGGAAGTACACATTCGAGTTTTGGCAAGCCTGTTGAATAATCAATTTCTTGCTCTAAAAGATGAGAAGCAGAAAGAATAATACCTTTAACCTGCTGGGGGGAAAGAAATTCGCCTGTAAAAACTTTTCCTACAGAAAATTTTTCAATGATAATCTCTCCCGTCCTGATTATCTTTATATCTGTAATTGCCGGATCTTCGAAATATTTTTTAACTATTCCTAAATCCTCGAGAAAATTGTCATAGATACGTCTAGACTTTTCTTCTCTAGCATTTATAGCTTGTTGTTCGTTCAAAAACTACCTCTCCTAATCTATTGGATAACCTACATTGTCAAAATTCGCTATTTCAAAATCTGGAATATCTAAAACACTCTCTTCATTATCTGAAATATTAGAAAGAGCATCCCATCCTTCTATTATATTGAAACTATCTGCAATATAATTATCCAAACAATCTTTTATATTAAATTTTTCATCCTTACTTTTTTCAATTTCTTTTCGTACTGTAAAAGTTTCATTTCCAGCAGTTTTTGATTCTGTTCTAACAAGAACTGTTTCTCTTTTATCCGGAACTGATTCAGCTCTATCATAGACTGGTTCACTTCTGATCGGAACCTTTTCTGTTCTCTCAGGAACATCTTCATTTCTGACAGGAACTGTTTCAGTTCTCTCATAAACAACTTCGTTTCTAACTGGAGATGATTCTCTTAGAACCTGCCGTTCTTCCACTCTTTTCTTATTAACCTGAGAAGGAAGACCTGCTGTTTCTTTGTCGATTTCCTCTTGTTTATAAGGTGCAGGAAAACCAGTTTCTACCTTTCCTGTATTAACATTTTCACTGAATACTTTCCAATTAAATCTGCTATCATCATAGAAAACATTTTTCTTACCAATATAAGGTGGCATATTATGACCAAGAATAATACAATCCGTATATGGCATTTTCATAAGCTCATCAGGATTTACAAGATCTACAGCCACCTCCTGAGATGAAGAATTAATATTATTTAAAGTAAATGCATAACGATTTCCCGATACAGATACAGTTTGTTTAGTAACTGATTTTTTACCAATCATTTTAGAAAACTTTTCTGCATCCTGAGGATTATTAGGTGCATAAATCAAAATATATCTACAATTATCAATAAATGTATTTTCAGGTCCATAAATCTTTACAAGCTGCTGATATGCCTGTACTACAAGATAAAAACGAAGACCATATCCAGCCAGAATTCCTAATGAAGTTGCTAAGAATTTCATATTTCCCAATACAGGAAATTCATCAATCATAAAAAGAATAGGATGCTTTAATACATTTTCCTTTTCACCTGCCCTTAGTTCACCAGAAGAGAATCGTCTTACAATAAAGTCAATTATCAGCTGGAATACAGGCATAATACGATCAACATCGCCAAATGGAAGTGTAAGATAGAGAGAAATAGGTTCTTCACTTTCATAGAAATCTGAAAGCTTAAAATCAGAATGACTTGTTACATGACTGATAAAAGGATCTCGGAAGAGATTTAACTTTGACTGAATTGTCTGCATAATGTCTGAACGCACTTTTTCATGCTGTTGTTTAGCAGACATTGCAATATCAAGAACAATACCCTGAATATAATCAGAATAATTTCCATTTTTATCAACATGTCTTGAATTAATCATTTCATCCAGTAATGCTTCTCCAGCTGGAAGAGGATTACCTTCTTCATCAACACTACTTGCAGCTCTTGCAAAAATACGAAGTACACCAGCAATACATTGATCTTCCTTTGAATAAACAGGATTCCCCTTATTATCTACTGCACTAAGCACATGGAAAATAACACCTGTTAAAAGATCTCGTGCGTTATTGTCGAAAAAGTCTGAATTAGAATCTCCACCTTTTTCATTCTTTTGGAAAATATTGGTAAGAATAGTTCCTATATCACGAAATGCATTTTCATTAAGTTCAACTTCTTCCAAAGGATTAAAACATGCTGTTTCCATTTGAACAGGTGAAAATTTTATAACTCTACTAAACTGCTGTCGATATCCAGCAGTCATATTATATAATTCTCCCTTTGGATCAAAAACAATTACACTTTCTCTATACGAGCACAAAGTAGGAACAACAGTACCAACACCTTTTCCCGAACGAGTAGGCGCAATAACAAGAGTATGACTTGTACCTGCATGACAGATTAATTTTGCACTTCGTTTAAGAGAGATTCCGAAATTACCCTTTTTATTTATAATTGCTTCTGATACAGCAGAATTTTGCTGAGCAAGAACAACTCCATGATTTTCACAAAGTCCATACTTTCGTAAATCTTTTTCAGTAGCCCAGCGAGCTGTTCCATACATATGGTCATTTTTATTTAAGTTTTTGCTTTTAAGAATTGCAATAACAAGCCAGGTTATTACAGCTAAAAAAGCACAAACGGCTCCAGGAATAATCGCGGAACTAACAGCTTTTTGAACTGTATGATCAAAAGGATGTTTTAAAACTAAAATGAAAATTGTAAAAGGATCAAATATAGGATATCCTACCGGATACTTTCCAATTGAGTGTTTTAATAGAAAAACTGGCTTATCACAAAATACAGGATTATATCCAACTAACTCAGCAAATTTTTGAGTTGAAAGAAATAAACCAATTAAAATAATCAAAAGAGGAAAAATAATATTGGCTAAATCAAATTTGAGCTTTCGGTTATTTTCTTTCGGATCATGTCTTAAAAATTCATTTTTAGCCATTCCGACCCCATTAACTTTTTTAATTTTTTGTCAATATAATAAGTTAAATTACAAAAGTCAATATGTAAATACAATTACACTTTTGCTGTATTACCCCAAAATACCCCAATTACCAATGATTTAATAGAATAAAAAAAAAATTATTGTATAAGTGATTTTTTTCCAGTATCATTTTTAATGTATTTTATTTTACATAAATACAAACGAGACTAAATATGACCTTAATTTTTGATATTGGAAACACAAATATAAAAACTGCACTTTTTGACGGGGACAAACTTCTTTACACCTGGCGCATTTCAACTGATTTAAAGCGTACAGGAGATGAATACTTTTCTTTACTGCGCCCTCTTTTCCGCGATGCTGAAATTGATTTTTCTAAAATCAATAAGGTTGTTTTAAGCACCGTTGTACCGGCTCTTATTGGTCCTTTTGTAATTGTTTCCCAGCATTTTTCAGGAAAGAAGCCTGTTATTATCGGGCCTGATATTTATTCAAAGCTTCCTCTTAAACTGCCGGAAACTGCCGTTCATGAAATTGGAACTGACCTTTACTGCGATGCCCTCGAAGCCTGGTGCCGCTATAAGTGTCCTTGTATTGTAACTGATTTTGGCACGGCACTTTCTTTTACTGCAATTGATGCAAACGCAAATATTGCAGGCGTTGCAATTGCACCGGGAATCCGCACTGCCTTTAATTCTCTTTTTGCAAATGCTGCACAGATTCCAGCCATTCCTCTCGACATTCCGCCGACAAGCCTTGGTAAAAATACAGTTGTTTCTGTTCAAAGTGGAATTGTTCTTGGTTATAAAGGCCTTGTAGAAGGACTTCTTAAACAGATGAAGGAAGATCTGGTAAAAGAAACAGGCTGTAAGATTGAAGACATAAAAGTAATTGCTACAGGCGGGCTTAACAGTATGCTCTCGCCTATTACAGACGCTTTTGATTATGTTGATAAAGATTTAACGCTCTGTGCAATGAAACGTATAGCAGATATTATTGGGTAATAGATTGCCACGTCGCTGCGCTCCTCGCAATGACGTCATTGCGAGCCGGAAGCGAAGCAATCCATTTTCTGAACTCCAGATCCTGATGTTACATCTCTCAGTAATTTTTTACCAATTACCTTATCCAGCCAGTCTGGTGTGAGCCCTGGAGTAAGCACTTTTTCTGTTCTCAAAACAGCTACATCATCCGCGCCAATAATTTCACCTTCTTTCATATCACGCATAAAATGAAGACTTCTGTTTGTACGGCCATAGTTGGCTTCTTCTGCTGGAGCCAGGCGTTTTATACCGTCACCGAGAACAGATAAAACCCGTTCTTTTCCAAACTGATCTGAAAGCTGTTCAACAGTACGTTCCATTCCAAGTTCAGAACCATAATGACGGAATGTTGCTTCTGTCTGATGAACTGTATGTACCATTAAAGCAAACTGTTCCGGCTCAAGTGCAACAGGATCATCGAGTCCCATAGTTTCACGACTTAAAGTAATATGTTTTTCTATTACAGTTCCGCCAACAGCTACAGAAAGACATGGAACTAATACAGGATCCAGACTGTGATCGCTTACCCCGCATTCAATTCCAAACTGATTTGCCAGTGTCGAAATAACCTTTAGATTATATTCATCTTCTGGAGCTGGATAACTTGTAATGCAATGCAAAAGAGAAACGTTCTTTGTTCCTACAATATCAACTGCGTTTGTAATATCTTCAAGTTTACTTACACCGCTGGATAAAATTACAGGAACATTCTCCGTACCAACACGTTCACGGTAAGAAGCCAGAGCCTTTAACATAGGAAAATGATTTAATTCAGGACTGGCAACCTTTACATAATCAGGTTTAAGTTCTAAAAGCTCTGAAAGACTTCTCAAACCAAATGGAGAACAGCAGAACTTACAGCCTTTGGAATGAACATAATCAACCATTTCCTTATAAAAAGATGGCGGGCATTCCAGCTGCTTAAAACGATCATAAAGACGGATATTTCCTGTGGGAAGTTTTACAAAACCTGTATCTGGATGCAGGATTTCATCTGCATAAACCCATTGAAATTTTATAGTATCCGCGCCGGCCCAGGCTGCTGCATCAACAAGTTCTTTTGCCTTTTCTATTGAGCCTTCGTGTGAGGTACCTATTTCTGCTATGATATTTATATTACTTTTATTCATTTACAAGATTATTCGAAACAGTCTCTGCCTTATAGCGGTTATTGAAAATTGAAACACTGCTTTGTGAAAGCCAGCCGCCATCAAAGTAATACCAGTTTTCTTTATTGGCATCCATTGCTTTTCCTTTTACCTGAAGGATTTCTCCCTTACGGCAATGACCTGCAGTTGCTGCTCCCCATTCATCAGTTTCTTTGAAAACTGCATAAGGTTCAATTACAACAGCCCATTCTACGTCAGGAGCAAGAGCCAGAGGATGTGAATTATCAAAAACAATTTTCTCCATACCCTTCTTCTTACAGGAAACAAACATAACAGCAAAAATCAGGATTAAGAAAGCAGATACAAAAAGTTTATTTTTCATTTTCACACCATTTTTTTACGTCATTATAAATTGATAAATCAGAATCTACAAAATTAAGGCTTGGGATTAACTCTATATCTTCCCATTTATAATCTGTATGTTCAGTAAGTTCAAACTTATTTTGAATTCCATCATGAGGAAATTTAACTTCAAGAACATCGAGGGTACAAGGCTTTCCTTTATGAGTGAAGGTTCCGGAAGTGATTTTATGGCCAACAGTAACAGTTACTCCGAACTCTTCCTGCATTTCCCGAACTACAGCGGTCTGTAAATCTTCCCCATCTTCTATTTTACCGCCCGGGAACTCCCAACGACCACCCATATCGCCGACCATCTGACGTTTTGCTATAAATATTTTTCCATTTCTGTAATCTATACAGGCAATTGACCGGCTCATACCCTACCTCTTCACTTCCGCAGAAAGCTCCTTCTCATAGCCCCCCGCATTCAAAATTACGTCTACACGTATTATATCATAATCCGTAAACTTTGTACGAATATACTGCTCGCCTTCATTATAAACAAGCTGTCCCTGACGCTTGTCCCCCACCTGCCCGTTCGGATCAATCGCAAAAAACTCCGCCTGAACATTTACAGGGGCAGTTTCACGGCTGCGGCTGCTTCGCTTCATTTGCAGAGAAACATATACCTCTTCTTCATACGAAAAAGACATCAGTTCAAAATTAACTCCGGCAAGAGTAGTACCCGCCCGAGTTCTGTTCAATCCGGTATAAATCCACGTAGCACCGATAAAAAAAATCAACGCAAAAAATATGTAACGATTCTGTTTAGTAAAAAAAATCCTGAACCCGCGGACTGGCTGAAGTTTACCGTTATAATAATCTTTTACCAGCTGAGGAGCTCTGGCAATACGATTTTCGCGGTTATAATAAAACTTAAGAGGCTGTTCAGCACCATCATCTGGCTTTATTTCTTCGACATCTTCAAACATAAGGACTGTCTTTCTCCGCTTGCAATTACACTAATTCTTCAAAATCGCATCTATAAGATTATCAGTTCTATACCAGACAACACGTGCCGTTTCTTTTTCCAGGTAAAGCGCTGTAAGAATACCATCCTGTGAAAGGCACATTGAATCATAAATAATATTTGAATGAACTGCATTAAAATGACGGCGCAGGATTCTCTGGCTTTCACTTTGAATCATTTCAATATTAAAGCCGTCTTCAGTTTTTACAATAAAGAACTTCCAGCCGCTTTTTGTAACGCCAAGAAAATCATAAGGAATACGATAAGTCAATTTACTATAATCAGAAACAACGGATTCTTCGTACGGAGGAACAGAAACCGGGTCTTCGTAAGTTCCAGTTTCAATATTTAATGGATAAAGCATTGACTGAATATAATTGATTCCAGACTGTACTTTTGAATCTTCATCAACATATGTTGAATAATAGTCAATCTGAACATACAGCTTATAAGAAACAGGATCAGGAACAACATTCTGAATTGTCAGAAAGATATCTGAATGTTCTTCTTTATCTGCAACTGAAGGAGCATCTTTTATAGTAACCGGAATCATATACTTTAAAAAGCCGTCATTAGCAAACCAGTAAACAAGCATTCCCTCAGATGAAGCTGCAACTACAACGAGCTCATCTTTTGAAGTGGTGTAAATATTTTTAATATAAGGAAATGGAGTTCCACCCGGTCCCTGCTGGCCAATATAATCTACAGAAGAACCGTCGCGGGCAAATCTAAGGACTGTATGGCTGTAAAGGGTTGTTCCGTCATCACTTTTTTCCTGACGGTCCCAGGGAATTGAACAGACTGTGTAGACATTTTTATTAGAATCTACAGCAACCATTCCAGGATAATCAAAAGGATATGAAATTTCATGATGAATACTTTTATCCGGACGGTTTGAATTTTCTAAAAGCCGGGCTGTATGTGAATCTTCATTATAAAACAGTGTAAGAAGGTCACCATACGAATTGAGCTCAAGGATTTTCTTAGATTCACCATTTACGATATAGAAAAATCCATCCTGCATTGCAATTCCAAAGCGGACATCACCAACATCATTAAGATCGGTAACACTTAACTGCTCTTCAAAATTTCCATACGGAAGGGAAAACAGTTCAGTTTCACTAATAGACTGCACGGTTTCACTTTTTATACAGGAAGTAAAAACAAGGGCAGAGACAAACATTGCTGCAGATAAGAAGATTTTTCTCATAGAAACTATTATATATACATATCAACTTTTTTGAAAGTGCATTTTTTTCTTGCCGTTATACAACATAATATAGTAAATTTTATAAATATAAGGTATAATAGAATATCTAAAATTATTTGATTAAGGAAAAACTATGTTTATTGATAAAGTCCTTACCGCGATTTTCGGAACACAGAACGATCGCGATGTAAAAGCCCTTATGCCAATTCTGGCTGCTGTAAATGCTAAAGAAGAATGGGCAAAATCCCTAAAACCAGAAGAATTCCCGGAACAGACTAAAAAATTCAAGGAGCGCCTTGCTGCAGGTGAGACTCTCGATGATATTCTTCCAGAAGCCTTTGCACTCTGTCGTGAAGCTTCATGGCGTGTAATTGGTGAACGTCCATTCGATGTTCAGATTATGGGTTCTATCAATCTTCATCAGGGTAAAATCACTGAAATGAAGACTGGTGAAGGTAAAACACTTGTTGCCGTTGCTCCAGCTTATCTTAATGCCCTTACAGGAAAAGGCGTTCACGTTGTAACTGTTAACGATTACCTTGCAGAACGCGATGCCAATTCCCGCCGCCCTATTTTTGAATACCTTGGTCTTACAGTAGGTTCAATTCTTTCAAGCATGGATAACGATACCCGTAAAGCAAATTATGCATGCGATGTAACTTACGGTACAAACAACGAATTTGGTTTTGACTACCTTCGCGATAACATGAAGGTTGACCTTAAAGATAAGGTTCAGAGAGGCTTTAACTACTGTATCGTCGACGAAATCGACTCTATTTTGATTGATGAAGCCCGTACTCCACTTATTATTTCTGGTGCCGGCGAAGATGATACTTACAAATATCACGAAGTTGATAAATATGTTGGCGAACTTAAGGAAGTAGCAAAGGACCCAAAAACAGGTGAATATCCTGATGAAACCTTTATGACTCCGGAAGAGCGTGCAGCAATTGAAGGAGACTACACAATTGATGAAAAATCTAAGCGTGTATCTTTCACAGACAAAGGTATGCTCCACATCAATGACATTCTCCACAAGCACAATCTGATTACAGGTTCTCTCGAAGATGAAGAGAACTTTGAATACACCCACTACTTTACCCAGGCCCTTCGCGCTCACCTGCTTTTCCATAATGATGTTGATTACCTCGTTCGCGACGGAAAAGTTGAGATTATTGATGAGTTTACAGGCCGTGTTCTCGAAGGCCGCCGCTATTCAGATGGTCTTCATCAGGCTATTGAAGCAAAGGAACACATCCGCATTGCTCAGCGCAACCGCACAATGGCTACAGTTACCTTCCAGAACTTCTTCCGTATGTACGACAAGCTTTCTGGTATGACTGGTACAGCCGCAACAGAAGCAGTTGAATTCAACAAGATTTACGGCCTCGATGTAGTAGCTATTCCTACTAACCTTCCTGTTGCACGTAAAGATGAAAATGATGAGGTTTACCTCAACGAAAAAGAAAAATGGGAAGCAATTGCTAATGAGATTAAGGAAGCCCACGAAAAAGGACAGCCTGTTCTCGTTGGTACAGTTTCGGTAGAAAAATCAGAATTGCTTTCTGCCCTTCTTACACGTAAGGGAATCCGTCACGAAGTATTGAACGCTAAGAACCATGCACGCGAAGCTATGATTATTGCAGAAGCAGGTGCAAAAGGTGCCGTAACAATCGCTACTAACATGGCAGGTCGTGGTACTGATATTAAGCTTGGTGGTAACCCTGAATTCCGTGCCAGAAAACGTGCAGGAACAAATGCTACAGAAGAACAGTACAAGGCTGCTCTTGAAATCGAAAAGGAAAATTGGAAAAAAGATTACGAGGAAGTAAAAGCACTTGGTGGTCTTTATGTAATCGGTACAGAACGTCATGAATCACGCCGTATCGATAACCAGCTCCGCGGACGTTCTGGACGTCAGGGTGACCCTGGACGTTCTAAGTTCTATATTTCTATGGATGATGACCTTATGCGTCTCTTTGGCGGCGAACGTATGAAGGCTATGATGAGCCGCATCGGTATGCAGCCGGGAGAACCTATTGATCACCCATGGCTCAACAAAGGTATTGAAAAGGCTCAGCAGAAGGTAGAAGACCGCAACTTTGAAATCCGTAAGCATTTGCTTGATTATGATGATGTTCTCAATGAACAGAGAACTGTTATCTACAATCAGCGAGATACCATTCTTGGAGATGACAAACTTTCTGAGCGCGTAATGAACAACGCTAAGGAAGAAGTTGAAAATCTCTTTGAAAATTACGAATACGAAGCAAAACATAATAAGAATTCTAATGCACCGCTTCTTGAGCTGCAGGAAAAGATCCGAAATACATTTGCAATCCAGCTTCCTTCAGACGGATATACAAAAGAAGCAGTTATTGCTGCCCTTCAGAATGATATTACAGAGAAGGAAACTCTTGCCGG
>JAEEGJ010031777.1_pt1 | contig 10186 bp, 10 predicted proteins | sample 8958761 | NCBI WGS metagenome assembly JAEEGJ01 (sample SAMN16246546, study PRJNA631951) | gut metagenome | biome: gut microbiome; feature: rumen; material: RS-attached | host: Bos | place: Iran: Karaj | collected 2018-10 | reverse complement strand
GGCCCATGAGAAGCTTTGCGAAGTCGGAGGGCTCTCCTTTCTCGTTGAATGGGGGATAGTGAAGCATGAACAGCTTCAGCCGTCCATCCCGGGCGTCCATGGCGTTCAGGGACAGGCCCAGCCGCAGCTTCTCCCGTTCAAAAATCTTTCGGTCCTTGCTCTCGGAAAAATCTGCGCTCAGGGGCGTGTTCCAGCCCCGCGTGCCGCCGATGACGACATCCTGCCAGATCAGGGCGTTGTTCTGCACCGCCCGGATGGACTTGGGCAGCATGCCGTTGACCTTGCCGTACCCGGTCCACCAATAGTCATGGTTCCCCCGCAGCAGCATCTTCTCACCCGGGAGCCCATGGATGAAGGCAAGATCCTCCGCAGCTTCCTCCAGCCGCAGGCCCCAGCTGATGTCCCCGGGGATCAGCACCAGATCCCTTTCCGCCACCGTGTCCTGCCAACCCTCCCGGAGCCGGGCCACGTGGTTGGTCCACCCCGACCCGAACACGTCCATGGCCTTGTTTTCCACAGACAGGGAAAGGTGCAGATCACCGATGGCAAAGATGCGGGGCATGCTTACTCCTCGTCGTCAGAGTCCTCGTCGATGTCCTCTTCGATAGGCATATCCGCCTCATCGGCCCGAAGCTTGTCGGCCATAAGCTCCAGCTCGGCTTCCCGCTTCTGCTCCCGAAGACATTCCTCACACAGATCATGGCCCTTCACCGCTGGCGCTTCGCCACAGTTGGAGCACATGACCACCTCTTCCTCATCCACGGGGACGGGCTTTTTCCGCTTCATGGCGGAGGCGCACACATGGCAGATGGTCTCGCCGGGCCGTAAATAGTTCAACTCACATTTGGGGCATTTCCGTAACGCCATAGTTTCTCTCCCTGGGTTGTTCTCGAACCATAGTATGCGTTCTTGTCATGCTTCTGTCAAGGGCTCCGCTTCATTTTCTTTTGGGGAAGGCAGTTTTTCCCTCACGATGCTGCCAAGCCGATCCAAGAGCCCTTCGCGGCCCTCCCCCGTCTCGCTGGAGAAAGGCAATCCCCAGGGAGGCGCGCCTGCCAGTTTGGCGTTTTGGTTGGCCGCCTGCTGGCGCTTGGACTTGGCGATCTTGTCCGCCTTGGTGGCTATGATGGTGAAGGGGATGTTGTAGTAGAGGAGGAACGCCATCATCTGCCGATCCTCGGCCGTGGGCTCGTGACGGATGTCCAGCAGCAAAAACAGATGGTCCACCCGGCCCGAGGTGAGGTAGCTTTCCATCAGCTTCCCCCAGCTTTCCCGCTCGCCCTTGCTGCGCTGAGCGAAACCGTATCCCGGCAGGTCCACCAAATAGAAGCTGTCGTTGATGAGATAATAGTTCACCAAGCGGGTCTTGCCCGGCGAGGCGCTGATACGGGCCAGCTTCCCATTGCCCGTGAGGCAGTTGATGAGGCTGGATTTGCCCACGTTGCTGCGGCCCACCAGGGCGATCTCCGCCGCCCGCTTCTCGGGGTAGCCCCCCTGCTGGGCGACGCTGGTCACGAAGACGGCCTTCTTGATGCGAAAGGGTTCCATGGCTTGGCTCCTTTGGGTGATGATGTGAGTATATAGGGGATGTAGAAAGATTGCAACTTTATTTTGCCGCTTTTTCTCTTTAGATAAAGAGAAAAAGCGGCGGAAAAAGAGAAACTTAAGAAGATAATAGAGACCACTGCGACAGTTTGTTTCATTCTTAAAGTTCTTTTAGGCGCCTTTTCTTTCAAGAAAAGGCGCAAGCTTTAAATATTTCCTTTCAAAAAGGAGGCTCCCGTGCCAGAGGAATACACCACCTATAAGCCCGAGTGGATCGACAAGGAGAAGCAGGCGGACGCCAAGTTCGCCAGCTTCGTCATGACCGGCATCACCAAGAGCAACGAGGAGCTCCGCCGCGCCACCGACGCCACCCGCTCCGCCCGCCCGCCCAAGATGACCATCGACGACTACGTGGAGGGCGTGCTGGCCGGGGACCGTATGAAGCTCTCCCGGGCCATCACCATGGTGGAGAGCAACGCGCCCAAGCACTACACCATGGCCCAGGACATCGTCCAGCGGCTCCTCCCCTACACGGGCAAGGCCATCCGCGTGGGCATCACCGGCGTCCCCGGCGCGGGCAAGTCCACCATCATCGAGGCCCTGGGCACCAAGCTCTGCCAGCAGGGCCACAAGGTGGCGGTCCTGGCCGTGGACCCCAGCTCCTCCGTCACCGGCGGCGCCATCCTGGGCGACAAGACCCGGATGGAGCAGCTCGCCAAGGAGCCCAACGCCTTCATTCGCCCCTCTCCTGCCGGCGGCACCCTGGGCGGCGTCACCCGAAAGAGCCGGGAGACCATGCTCCTTGCGGAAGCGGCGGGCTACGACATCATCCTCGTCGAGACCGTGGGCGTGGGCCAGAGCGAGACCACCGTCCGGTCCATGGTGGACTTCTTCCTGGTGGTGGTGCTCACCGGCGCCGGCGACGACCTGCAGGGCGTGAAGAAGGGCGTTATCGAGCTCGCCGACGCGATCCTGGTGAACAAGGCCGACGGCGACAACCTGCAGAAGGCCCTGCTGACCCGGGCGGACTACGAGCAGATCCTCCACTACCTGATGCCCGCCACCGAAGGCTGGACCACCAAGGCCTACACCTGTTCCGCCTACACCGGCGAGGGCATCCAGGAGATCTGGGACGTGGTCCTCCAATACATCGACCAGATGAAGAAGACGGGGCAGCTCGATAAGCGCCGGGCGGCCCAGAACCTGACCTGGCTCCAGGAGATGACCCAGGACTATCTCATGAACCTGTTCCTCCGGGACGAGGTGGTCTCCGCCGCCCGGGAGGAAGTGGAAGCTCAGGTCCGGGCCGGCACCCTGGCCCCCACCAAGGCCTTGAGTTTGATCGCCGAGGCGCTGGATAAGAGGTTTAAAGGGGAATAAGATTTGTTTTTGCCGCTTTTTCTTTTCAAGTGAAAAGAAAAAGCGGCGGAAAAAGAGAAATGCAAGAAGGGGTAAATCTTTCGCAAGAAAAGAAATACCCCTTCTTAAGTTCTTTTGGCAGCACCCTTTCTTTCAAGAAAAGGTGCGAAAATTTCAATAGATCCGCTTCAGGAGCCAGAAGTGGTTCTCTCCGTCCGGGGTGTCCACGGTGTCGCAGCCCAGGGAGCGCTTCTTGCCCTCGTTCTCGTCCAGCAGGAGGTTCAGGACCGTGGTGGAGAAGGCCGTGTGGTTGGGCTTGTCCGGGGTCAGGGCGAAGACCAGGTGGTAGTTGCCCCCATCCTCCACGGCGGCGAACTCGTCGAAGAAATCCTTCACGTGTTGCCAGCCGTGCTTTTCGTAGACGGTCCGGTAGGCGGGGTCCTTCAGTACCTTGGGCAGGGGCTCGGGGGCATGCCTTTCCTCGCTGTAGGAAAAGTCCCGGAAGCACCCGGAGTCCATGGCGGTGTTCAGCATTTCGTCCACCCGGGCGCAGATATCGTCGTACCGGGTCCGGTCGATGCCGAACTCGATCGTGGGGTCGAAGGCGGCCATAGCCTTGCGGATGTCCTCAATGGTTTGTCTCATGGTAGTCATTTCGCTGCGATAGGACCGCTGTATTTCTTTCATGGTTTCCAGCCTTGCCTGCTGCTCGCGGATCTTCTGCTCGAAGGCCTGGTAGATCGCCTCGTCGTCCGCGTCCAGCAGCCCCTTGATCTCCTCGATGGCGAAGCCGGCGGCCTGCAGGTTCTTGATCTTCACGAACAGGAGCGCCTGCTCCTCGTCGTAATACCGGTAGCCGGAGAACTTGTCCACCCGGCTGGGCTTCAGCAGGTCCACCCGGTCGTAGTACCGGAGCGTTTGGGGGTTGCAGCCGCAGAGCCGGGCAAAGGCTTGGATGGTCATATCGCCTGCCTCCTTTCTTAAGAACAGTAAACCATTATAGCGCAGTGCAAGGTCAATACCCTTTTTACAAATTTTCTTTTGCCGCTTTTTCTCTTTAGGCTAAAGAGAAAAAGCGGCGGAAAAAGAGAAATGCAAGAAGGAGTATAGCTTTCGTAAATATAGCAATATCTCTTCTTAAGTTCTTTTGGGCGCCTTTTCTTTTCGAAGAAAGGGTGTGAAGCTGAGCGCTGCCTGTGGCAGATGCAGTGAAGCGAAGCACGGGCAAAACAACGAGGAATCAAACAAAGTGAAGATTCCGACTATGTTTTGCCCCTGGTCATGTGAAGCTTTCATTATTTCCTTTTAATTAGTGCCTGCAAATGCCGGCCCACCAGGGTGCCCAGGGCGGCGCCGATGGCGGCCTGGAGGGCGTTGGGGAGCACGTTCACTGCGGCCACGGGGGCGGTGAGCAGGATGGTCTCGTAGAGGAAGTACCCCAGGGGCACCAGGAGGCAGCAGAGGAGGGACAGGGGCAGGCCGGCTTTCTTCGCCCGGCGCAGGGCGAGCCCGGCCAGCAGCGCCGTGAGCCCCTTGATGAGCAGCGTCACCGGCGCGTACATGGCCCAGCCCAGGATCAGGTCCGCCAACGCCGCGCCTACCCCCGCGGCCAGGGCCCCCAAGCCCCCGGGCAGCAGGCAGGCGCAGAGGAACACCCCCGCGTCGCCCAGGTTCACGTACCCGTACCCGCTGGGCAGGGGGATGGACAGGAGCGTCAGCAACAGCGTCGCCCCGCAGAGCTGGCCCGCCAGCGCCAGACGCTTGGTTTTTTTGTCGTTCTTGTTTTCCATATTTCCTCCTCAAACACTATGGCAATATGCCGTGTAATAGTCCTCCGGGAAACCCAAAAGCGCGTTTTGCGCCTGTTCCTCACTTTCAAACAACCCGAACACGGCGGAGCCGCTGCCCGTCATGCAGGCGGCCAGGGCGCCCCTTTGGAGCAGGGCGGCCTTGATCTCGCCGATCTCGGGCACCAGCCCGATGGCCGGGGCCTCGAGAGCGTTCTCCATATAGGCGGCCGCGCCGGGAAGGTCGTTCTGCCCCAGTTTCGCCAGGCACCGGACCGTCTCCACCCGCTTCCGGGGCAGGGTCAGGCTTTGAAACAGGGCCTTGGTGGACACGCCTTTGGGGGGCTTCACGATGGCGAAATGGAGGGTGGGCCCCACCACCGGCGTCAGGATCTCCCCCACGCCCTCGCATCGGCACAGGCCCCCCTGCAGACAGAAGGGCACGTCCGCCCCCACCTGGAGGGCGATCCGGCGGATATCCTGGTCCGTCAGCATCCGATGGAGCCGCTGGAGCCCCCGCAGCACCGCCGCCGCGTCCGCGGACCCGCCGCCCATGCCCGCCTCCGAGGGCAGCCGCTTCTCGCAGGTGACGAAGGCCCCCTTGCCGGAGAGCCGCTGATAGGCCACGGCGGCCCTGTACATGGTGTTCTCGAAGGGGAGCTCGGCGCCGGTGACGTGGACCTCCACGGTCTTGGCGGGGGCCACGGTGATCCGATCATAGAGGCTCACGGTCTGCATGAGGGTGTCCAGGGCGTGATAACCGTCCATCCGCTTGTAGAGGACGCCCAAAGCGAGATTCAGTTTGGCGTACGCCTTTTCTTCTACACGTTCCATGAAAAAGAGTATAGCACAAGTTTTCGCTGCAGGGTAGCGTCCTTTGAAAAGTTGTGCTATACTAATATATTAAATTGGAGGTGTGTATGCGTTTTGTGCCCCTGTGCAGCGGTTCCTCGGGAAACGCCACCTATATCGAGGCCGGGAACGCCCGGCTGCTCATCGACGCCGGGGTCTCCTGCCGCCGGATCACGGAGCTCATGGCCCAGGTGGGGGCGGACCCCCGGAACCTGGACGCCATCCTGGTGACCCACGAGCATATCGACCATATCCGGGGCATCGCCGTGCTCTCCCGGAAGTACCATATCCCCGTGTACGCCAACGCGGACACATGGGGCGCCATGGAGACGGCCCTCATGGGGGTGTACCCCTCGGAGCGGTGCGTGTTCGAGAGCGACAAGGACATGTACCTGGGCCGGCTGCGCATCTTCCCCTTCACCACCCCCCACGACGCAGCCCACTCCGTAGGCTTCACCCTCTTCGACGGGGAGAACAAGTGCGGCGTATGCACGGACCTGGGGCACGTGGACAAGCGGATCATCGAAGTGCTGTCCGGCTGCTCGGTGCTGCTCCTCGAAGCGAACCACGACGTGGACATGCTCATGGCCGGGCCCTACCCCTATTCCCTGAAGCAGCGCATCCTCTCCGGCCGGGGGCACCTGTGCAACGAGGACTGCGGCAAGGCGGCGGCGGCCCTCTACGAGCGGGGCGTGAAGCACCTGATCTTAGGGCACCTGTCGGCGGAGAACAACTTCCCGCCCCTGGCCGTGGCCACGGTGCGGGGGGTCCTGCGGGACAACGGCATCCCCGACGAGGCCATCAGCATCGCCCTCGCCCAGCGCAGCGAGCCTACGGGCATCTTCGAGGTCGCATGAACGTCACGATCTTAGCCGTGGGCAAGCTGAAGGACCGGTTCTTCGAGGAGGGCTGTGGGGAATACCAAAAGCGCCTGATGCGCTACTGCACGTTGAGCGTGCGGGAGGCGGCGGACGAGAAGGCGCCGGAAGCCCTCTCCCCCGCCCAGGAGGAACAGGTGAAGGAGAAGGAGGGGAAGCGGCTGCTGTCGCTCCTCGATCCCCGGGACCACGTGATCGCCCTAACGGTCACGGGCAAGGCCTACACCTCCGAGGGCCTGGCGGAACGGATCGGCGCCCTCCGGGACCGGGGGAAGAACGTGACCTTTCTCATCGGCGGCTCCCTGGGCCTTTCCCGGGAGGCGGTGGACCGGGCGGACGAGGAGCTTTCCCTGTCCAAGCTGACGCTGCCCCACCGGCTGGCCAGGCTGGTGCTGCTGGAGCAGCTCTATCGGAGCTTCAAGATACTGAATCACGAGACCTACCATAAATGACGGACGGAAAAGGAGACAAGAGCATGAAACGAACCATCTCCCTGCTGCTGGCCCTGACCATGGTGCTGTTGAGTTTGACGGGCTGCGTCCGCGTGCCCGTCAAAACGTATGCCAAGGCCAAGGCCACGGCTGCGCCTGCGGCCGTAGCCACGGCTGCGCCTGCGGCTGAGCCCACGGCTGCACCTGCGGCTGCGCCTACGGCGGAACCTGCAGCTGCGCCTACGGCGGAACCTACGACAGAGCCTGCGGCTGCGCCTACGAACGCGCCTGCGCCCGTAGCGGAGCCTGCGGAAACCTGGGCGGACATCGACAGGGACTTTTTCCGGGAATACCTGAAGACCGACATCACCAGCCTCCATCAGCTGGTGAAGGATCCGGCCGCCTTCGGCATCGACTACGACAGCGTGGAGCGCTCGTTGGGCACCTACAAGGAGGATGCGGACCGGGAGTGGTACCTGTTCATCGAGGATACCCTGCGCCGCATGGATGCCCTGGACCAGAGCACCCTCTCCGCCCAGGACAAGATGGCCTTCGACACCGTGTATCAGTTCTGCCAGTGGGAGCTGGAGGGCGAGGAGTTCTACGGCTACTTCGAGCCCCTGACGGAGCTCACCGGCATCCAGACGGATATCCCCATCATATTCTGGTTCTACGAGCTGAAGACCAAACAGGACGTGGAGGATTATCTGACCCTCCTGGCCGACCTGCCGCGCTTCTTCGACGAGCTGCTGGAATATGAGCGTTACCGGGCGGAGGTGCTGCACATCTTCATGCTCGAAAGCAGCCTGGACGCCATCATCGAGAACGACATCCAGCCCATTCTGGAGGCTCGGGAGACCAGCTTTTTGATCCCCCTCTTCCAGGAGCGGGTGGCCAAGGTGGCGGGCCTGACCCAGGAGGAGATCCAGGCTTACGAGGAGAGGAACGTGGCCCTGGTCATCAACGACTACTATCAGGCCTATCTGAACCTGAAGGAGGGGCTGGAAGCGCTGCGGCCCTACTGCCGGGAACCCATGGGCGTGAAGGCCACCGGAGACGAGAAGTATCTTCGCTGGTTCGCCTATCAGCTCAAGAACCGCTGCAGCGAGGAAGCGGACCCCAAAGCCGTGGCGGATCTGCTCTACAGCAGCCTAAACAAGACCATCGACCTGTATTCCAACGCCTATAAGCATGGCGGCGGCCAGCCCAAGGTCACCTCCGTGGGCTCGGTGGACGACAACATCGCCTATCTGAAGTCCGTGCTGGACCCCCTGCTGCCCCCCATCCCCCAGGTGGAGGTGGAGTATGAGGACATGCCCTCTGAATTGCGGGAGGGCCGGTCCACCGCCTTCTATCTGGTGGCCCCCTTCGACGAGTGGCAGATCAACCACATCGTGGTGGCCGATCCGGAGAACCTGGACAACCTGATCTCCACCCTGGCCCACGAGGGCTTCAACGGGCACCTGTACCAGTACATGTACCACCGGTCCATGCCGGGGTTGAGCCGGAGCCAGCAGCTGATCCAGGGGACCGCCTATTCCGAGGCCTGGAGCCAATATTCCGAGCGGCTCTTCGCCCAGAACTGCGGCAGCAAGTTCAACACCTACGACCTGGTGCTGGACCATACGAACGGCATCATCTTCTACGCCCTGCTGTTCTATCTGAGCGTCCGGGTGAACTACTTCGGGGACAGCTTCAACGACGCCTACCGCACCTTCTCCGGATATTTCCGCATATCCAAGAACGATTTCAAGGAGAAGTACTTCAACACCTTCATCGTGGGCAACCCCTTCTACGGCATCCCCTACGCCTACGGTTACGCCCGGATCATCGACCTGCACGACAGGGCCCAGAAGACCCTGGGCAAGAAGTACGACCAGAAGGTTTTTGATACCCAGTATCTGAGCTACGGCCCCTCCTACTTCAACCTCCTGGCGGAGCGCCTGGAACAGTGGGAGAAGGAACAATGACGCTTCGGGAGGACAGACCATGAAACATATGCGACGGGCTATTGCGCTCCTTATGGTGCTTTTGGTGCCTTTCATCATCGCCTGCGCCAAACAGGCACAGCAGGCGGAGGTGGAGGAGCAGCCTGCTGCCACAGCGACCCCCCTCGTGACGGCGACGCCAGATAGCGGATATCAGGCGGTGACGCTGACCATGCCGCCTACGCCGGAGCCCACGTCGGAGCCCACACCCTTGCCCACGCCGGAGCCCACGCCCTCCCCGGTGCCTACGGCGACGCCTACGCCCTCCCCCACGCCGCCCCCCACGGCCACGCCGGAACCGGAGGTCCTGTTCCTGGACGTGTTCCATCTGCTGAGCCCCGGGAGAAAGGCGTCGGTGGCGGTCAACAACAAGTCTCTGCCCGCAGGCACGGAGGTGGAGGTGCGGCTGGAGGACGGGACCGTGGTGGGGTCCGGGAAGCTTCGGGCCGGGAAGACCGAGATCGGGATCACCCTTCCCGAAGGCGCCCCGGTGCGCACCACCCTGTATCTCTACGCGAAGGGTCGGGACTATCCCATCCACAGCCGGTACGTGGCGGTGGCAGACAACAAGTATGAACCCACCTTGGGCAACTATCAGCGGGAAGACAAGATGGTGGCCCTGACCTTCGACTGCGCCTTCGGGGAGCAGAACACCGACTGGCTGCTGGACACCCTTCGGTCCTACGGCATCCACGCCACCTTCTTCATGACCGGAAGATGGGCGGGCAACCACGGGCCCTGGATCGAGAAGATGCTGGCGGACGGCCACGAGATCGGGAACCATACCCAGAACCACCTGCACCTTTCCGAGCTTTCGAACGAAACCATCGTCCGGGAGATCACCCAGGTGAGCCAGACCCTGTGGCAGAATCATGGGTATATCACCCACCTGATGCGGCCTCCCTACGGCGGGCGCAACACCAAGGTGAACTCCATCACCCGGTATCTGGGCTATGAGGTCATCATGTGGGGCCAGACGGGCAAGGACGCCACCGACGGCTGGACCGGCCCCATGATCCGGGACCTGGTCCTCAAGGAGGTGCAGCCCGGGGACATCATCCTGTTCCACAACGGGGCCGACACCATGCACGTCTACCTCAAGCCCATCATCGAGGGGCTGCAGCAGCGGGGCTGGACCTTCGGCACCGTCTCCGAGCTCATGGGCTGGGATTGGACCGACGTGCCGCCGCCTCTCGGCGTGGTGGATTGAGAAAATCGGTATACAATATATTATAATAGGAAGAATCAGGAAGAAGCCGTTATGAACTACAAGATCGTCGCCGTCGTCATCCTGTGCCTGGTATACCTGTACGGGCTGTTTCTGGACATCCTTCGCTATCGCTCCG
>JAEEGJ010031773.1_pt1 | contig 10187 bp, 7 predicted proteins | sample 8958761 | NCBI WGS metagenome assembly JAEEGJ01 (sample SAMN16246546, study PRJNA631951) | gut metagenome | biome: gut microbiome; feature: rumen; material: RS-attached | host: Bos | place: Iran: Karaj | collected 2018-10 | reverse complement strand
TTTGAATCTTTCTGAACAGACTTCTGACGTTATTTCTCTAACTGAAGAAGAAGCAGAAGAGGATTCAGATGTTTTTGCTGAGACAGATTCTGATGAAGCTCTTGCTCTTGAAGAAAATAACAGCGAAGAAATTATTGATGATGCAAACTCTAAAACCCCGTCTGAAAATGATGCTGAGAATGAATCAGAAGTAGAAGTAAAAGTTGAGGATACAGGTGATTTTGGTTCTTTGAAAGAAAAGACAGAAGAAACTGAAGAAGATCATAAACTTGCAGAAGTTACACCGGAAGAAGTAAAGGCAATTCTTGCTGAACCGCTTACTTATGAACAGACACAAGAGGAAGAAGCAGTTTCTGAAGAAACAGAACCGGCCAAACTTCCTGTAGATGAAGTGGCTCCTGCAAAAACTGATATTCCACCGGCAGGTCTTTTTGATCCTGATACTGGAATCGGTTGGGAATCCTATCTTCTTACAAGACTTAACAATGAAATTGACAGAGCAACAGCTTCTGAAATTGATCTTTCACTTTTTGTTGTAAAACTTCCTGAAGTTGATATGAAAAGCGAAGTTTTCAAAAATGTATGTAATTATCTTGCAATACAGTTCCAGTTTAAAGACCTTCTTTTTGAACATAAAGACGACAGTATTATTGCAATCAAAATCAGCATGAATGTTGATGAAGCTTTAAATCTCGCAGACAAGCTTTACAGCGATATCTGTAATATTCTTAATAACAAAGACTGCCGTATAGGAATTTCTTCTCGTTCCATCAGAATGGTTTCGGGAGAAAGACTTATTCTTGAAGCTGAACAGGCAATTGAACATTCAGATGCTGATTCACCAGTAATTGCTTTCCGCGTAGATTCAGAAAAATACCGTCAGCTGATGGAACAGAATTGATTGATTATATAAGAATAGTAAACTAATTTTCAGATATTTCAGATTCAGAATTTTTGTTTTCTGAATCTGTTTCATTTTCATCTGATTCTGAATCTGAGTTCTCTTCCTGAATAAGTTCATCTTTTATTTTCATTAGTGCCTTATATTTTTCTTCAAAGACATTAAGATTCTTATTATCAGGATATTCTTCTTTAAGTATTTCATATGTATTGAGAAATTTTAAAGAATATTTTTTTTCGAATTTCTTTTCCTGAGTTGCAAGAAGTGAAAGGTAGTTTTCCAGATAATCTTGATTTTTTGGCTGTTCCTGCAGCAAGGCTTCATAAAGTTTTGATGCATTCTTAAAATCACCCTGCATTGCATAAATGTAGGCAAGGCTTGCTTTTAAGGAAGCATTTTCCGAATCCCGTTCGAGGAGCTTTTTATACATTGGAAGAGCATCAGTCCATTTAGACTGGAAAACATAGCATTTTGCAAGCTGGTAAAAAGCAGCCCAATACTGATCTTTTTTACGCATTGCAAGTTCATAGTATTCTGCAGCTTTATCATAATTTTCGAGCTTATAGTATGAGTCACCGAGAATATAATATTCTGCATAAATATTACGAGTTTTTGCAGCCCCCTGCCCCGGAACAGGGACAGTTAGATTTGCTGAAGTACATGAGAAAAAAATTAATGTACTGAAGCCTGCAATTATTGCACAGACATTTTTTTTAGCCGAGAACAACTTTTTCAATTTCATAAAGCTGAGATTTATAAAGACCAGAAATATTGTGTCCGTAATCTGCAATAAGCTGAATCATGTTACGAGGAGCATCCTTAGTATCGCAGCCATTAAGACGATCACCGGCATCTCCAAGACCTGGCATAATGTATGCTTTTTCGTTCATTACAGGATCCATCCAGAGTGTGTAGCAGGTACAGTTTTCAAGAGCACGAGTTACACGGATACTTCCCTTAAGAGTTGAAATTGTATTAAAGAATGCAATTGACTTTGGCTTTACTCCCTGACTCTGAAGATACTTTACAACAGTTACAAGAGAACCGCCTGTAGCGTTCATAGGGTCTGCAAAAATCAAATCCTTACCATCGAGCTGTTCGAGGTTGAAGAAGGATTTATTGAGGTCCATAATGTATTCCATATCAGCTTCGTTTTTAGTATCGTTACGGCTGATTTTGAAAAGTGCAAATGGAGTTTTATATCCGTGGCTTGAGTATTCCTGGATTTCCTTAGACATAATCATACTTGGAAGAAGAGCACCACGAAGCATAACGCACATTACAGTGTTTTCAATTTTGTGATCAATGTCTGGAATCTTATGAACAGCATAGTTCTGAACAGGGAAAGTAACCGGAGTCTTTACAACAATGTGGCCTTTCTTGTCAGAGTGCTGGTCTGTATAAGCCATGCGGAAAAGCATTTCGTATGCACGCTGGCTGTAGTACATAAACTCCTGATGGTCTGTGCGCTCGTCGCGGAGCTTAGAAATTACACGAGAACATTCAGCATGAGCACCCTCTTCTGTTACAAAAGAGTAAACCTTAATATTAGGATGCTTAGCACAGATATTCTGCATTTCGTGACCAAGCTTATCATAGCCTTCAATTATTTTTTCTTCATCTTTTGGTTCAAAGGATTTCATTGTGTCCTTGAACATAACTTCAAGGTTTTTCAAATCGGCCATATCTTCTGAAGTAAGATATCCGTCCAAATCCTCTGCTTTAAGAATAATCTTATTGTCTCCTGCCATTTTAATGCTCCTGAGTAAGGCCGCGTACGGCCGATTATAACGACAGCAGTTTATACAGCTGCTGTTTATCTATTCTGATATCATTTATAATTAGTTCACTGTCTCCGATAATTTCTTCCTGAGAATTAGTAAGTCCGAACGCAAGAATTAAAAGAGTTCTTCCGGCCTTTAGGAAGGTTCCGTTTTTAAATCGGAAATCTAAATCAAGAAAATACTGATTTGGATGTTTTGGATCAGTTGTAAAATTTCCTTTTACATCAATTAACTTAAGATCTAACTGAACACCTGTAAGAATTGTAAGGAATGACTGAGGTTTATTCGCAAAAAAGCGGATTTCATTTTCTGCACCTTTGAGATATGAAGTAAGCTCTTCATCAAGGTCAGAATACAATTCCGTTGTATCATCTGCAGGTAGTGCTGCTAATCTATCATATTTAGTCAGCATACCTTCAAGGCCACGTCCAATACAGGCAATCTTTGGTGAAGGGAAAGTCATTTCAACGGGGCCAGTGTAAACCTTGTATTTATTCGGACTTTCAGCAGGAGTAAAATCATTTACAATCCAGCCTTTTTTTGCATTCAAAACTTTAGGAATGAATGATGATGGTATACTACCTTCAACAGATGCCTGAACCTCAGTTTCATGCTTTGAACGATTGAGACCACAGTAAATTTTGTTTACGTGATCTGCAATCATTTTTGCATCAGATTCTGTAGCATCTTTGTAAAAGCCTGTGATAATACGTTCTATAAGAACATTATCAGCTTCCTTAGGTACTGCGATATAAAAGGCACTCTGGTCATCAATCAATTCCAGAGCATCAACAGGTCTGCCTGCAGGTGCGGATTTACAGCCTGCAAGCAGAAGAACTAGCAAAATACTTGTCATCCCGAAAAGCTTTCGGGATCTCAAATTATGCTTTTTCAATCTTGAAACTCCATTTCTTATCATCAGCTTCTACTTCATAAGCGCCTGTAAGACTTGAGTTCCAGTTTGTTTTTTCTGCAAGAGTTTCTCCGGAAATAAAGTCTGCAAACATCTTATAAGCAACTTCGAGATCAGCGTCTCCGCCAAGCTCAAGAGTAATTCTATCAGTTACATTGTAACCGTTTTCCTTACGCTGGTTCTGAATACCGCGGATAAGGTCACGTACATAACCTTCTTTCTTAAGTTCGTCTGTAATCTTAGAATCAAGACCAACTGTAAGAGTTCCGTCATTCAAAACCTTAAGGTCATCTTTTTCAAAGCGTTCTACAATTACCTTCTCTTCGTTGAGTTCAACAGTAGTTCCGGCAACATCAATAGAAAGTTTAGTTCCTTCAAGAATTGACTGAATCTGTTCATTAGAAAGAGTCTGGATAATTCCGGCAGCCTGCTTCATAAGAGGTCCGAGTTCCTTACCAAGAACCTTGAAGTTAGCCTTTGCCTTGTACTCAACAAGCTCGTCTTCGCGGTCGTGAAATTCAACCTTCTTAACATTAAGCTCTTCAGCGATAGTATCCTGCATTTCTGAAAGTACAGTCTTTTCGCTTGGGTTGCGTGTTACGAGAGCAACACTTGCAAGTGGCTGACGGTTCTTGAGGTTGAACTGATTGCGGAGGCTGTGTCCCATAGAAACGGCCTTCTGTACAGTTGCCATCTTGAACTCAAGTTCTTCGTTGATCCATGCCTTGTTAGGTGTTGGATAATCACAGAGGTGAACTGATTCCTTGTCTTCGCTTGTCTTAAGGTTCTGGAACATTTCTTCTGTAATAAATGGAACAAATGGTGCAGCAACCAGAGTAAGAGTCTTAAGTGCAATATAAAGAGATTCGTATGCTTCTGCCTTGTCGTTGTCGTTTTCTGATTTCCAGAAGCGACGGCGGCTGCGGCGGATATACCAGTTATTAAGCTCGTCTATGAAGTTTACAATTGGATCGATAGAACCAGAAAGGTCGTAGTTATCCAATGCAGCACTTACATCTGCAATGAGCTTTTGTGTAATAGAAAGCAGCCATGCATCAAGAGGATTAGATGGAAGCTTTGAATCAAACATATGTCCAGTTGGAGCAACCTTATCAATATTTGCATAAGTAACAAAGAATGAATAAGAGTTCCACCATGGGATTATGATAGACTTAAGTACGTCGCGAACACCAGCGTCTGAGTATCGGAGTTCATCTGCCTTTACTACAGCTGAGTGCATAAGGAAAAGACGGATTGCATCAGCACCAAACTTGTTGATTGCTTCTACAGGGTCTGTATAGTTGCGCAAAGACTTAGACATCTTGCGTCCGTCTTCAGCAAGTACGATACCGTTTACGATACAGTTTTCGAAAGCAGGCTTATCAAAAAGCTGAGCAGCAAGAACTGTAAGTGTATAGAACCATCCGCGTGTCTGGTCGAGACCTTCAGAAATGAAGTTTGCAGGGAAGTTCTTTTCAAACTTCTCTTTATTTTCAAATGGATAGTGTACCTGAGCGTAAGGCATAGAACCTGATTCGAACCAGCAGTCAAATACTTCTGGAATACGACGCATTGTACCCTTTCCACATTTTGGACACTTGAAGGTAATCTTATCTACAAACTGCTTGTGAAGATCATCAGGGTAAGTTCCACTGAGGTCCTTAAGTTCCTGGCGGCTTCCAACACATACAGTGTGTTTACAATCAGGATCATCACATCGCCAGATTGGAATTGGGTTACCCCAGTAGCGGTTACGGCTTACAGCCCAGTCACGTGCTCCGGCAAGCCACTTTCCAAAACGTCCCTCTTTGATGTGGTTAGGCTGCCAGTTGATTTTGCTGTTAGCCTTAAGAAGCACGTCATGGTAATCAGCTACCTTAACAAACCAGCTTCCAATACCACGATAAATTAAAGGAGAACCACAGCGCCAGCAGTGTGGATAAGAGTGAACGATTGAATCGCGCTTTACAAGCTTACCCTCGTCCTTAAGGCGCTTCATGATATCTTTATCAGCATCCTTTACGAAAAGGCCCTGATAGTCTGGAACTTCTTTTGTGAACTTACATTCAGCATCGATTGGCTCTACGTTTGGAACGCCTGAGCCGCGGAATACCTTGTTATCTTCCTCACCAAATGCAGGAGCGATATGAACAATACCAGTACCGTCTTCTGTAGAAACGTAAGCTGCGTTGAACATGCGGAAAGCACCCTTTTCGCACTTCTGTCCGCTCATTTCTTCGCAAACCTTTGGATCTTTGAGGTTAGCAAAGTATGGGAAGAGAGGCTCGTATTCAGCACCAATAAACTCACTACCCTTGTGGCGGTAGATGATTTTGTAGCCTGATTCATCTTTATAGTAAGCAGACAGGCGGGCTTCTGCAAAAATGTAGTAGTCTCCGCTTTCTTTATCAAGAATCTTTACATAGTCGATATCCGGACCCATACAAAGACCGAGGTTTGATGGAAGAGTCCATGGAGTTGTAGTCCAGGCAAGGAAGTATGTTTTTCCGTTTGCCATGTCAGGGTCATTTACACCGGCCGGCGCCTTAGTAATCTTAAAGCGTACAGTTACAGTCTGATCCTGAACATCCTTATAGCCCTGAGCAAGCTCGTGGGTAGAAAGTACAGTAGAACAGCGTGGGCAATATGGAAGAATATATTTTCCTTCGTAGATGAGGCCCTTATCCCAGAGAGATTTTGCAACCCACCAGATAGATTCCATGTATTCAGGATTCATTGTCTTGTAGTCGTTGTCAAAATCAACCCAGCGGCCCATACGGGTAATAGTCTGACGCCATTCGCTTGTGTAGCGGAGAACCGAAGCACGGCAGGCATCGTTGAATTTGTCGATACCCATAGCTTCAATTTCGTGCTTAGAGTTGATGTTAAGTTCTTTTTCGATTAAGTTTTCGATTGGAAGACCGTGACAGTCCCAGCCGAAGCGGCGTTCAACACGCTTTCCCTTCATTGTCTGGTAGCGTGGAATAATATCTTTAATGGTTGATGGAATGAAATGTCCGAAGTGTGGGAGACCTGTAGCAAATGGAGGGCCATCATAAAAAACAAAGTCCTCTGCCCCTTCTCTCTGGCTAACTGACTTTTTGAAGATGTCATTATCCTGCCAGAATTTTAATACTTCTTCTTCCTGCTTAGGGAAGTCAACTTTTGGATCAACCGGTTTAAAGCTCATGTATGTGTCCTTTTAATAAGTGATATTATTTATAATCTTCTTATAATATAATAAAATTGGATTTTATTCTATATGTACGCTTTGCATTGACTAATACCCCTTTATAAAATAGAATTATACTGTTATGGAAAAAATGAAATACAAGCAAGAAATACCAGTTTGTTTTGCTACAGATGATAATTATGTACCTTTCCTGGCTGTAGCCATAACTTCTTTATTAGACAATGCTTCAAAAGCAAATTTTTACAGGATTTTTGTTTTAACTACAAATCTCAAACAAGAAAATATAGACAGTATTCTTAAGCATAAAACAGAAAATTCGAGCATCGAATTCATTTCACTTGCTAAAGAAATGGACAAGCTGCAGAATATGTTTCATTTGAGAGACTATTACTCAAAAGAAACCTACTACAGAATCTTCATTCCGAATATTTTCCCGCAATATAACAAGGTTCTCTATCTCGATTGTGATATTACAGTCCTTGCAGATGTAAGTGCACTTTATAATACACAGATTCACGGCTACTACGTAGGTGCCGCAACAGAAGAGGTTATGCAGACCTACGATGTTTTTGGTAATTACGTAGAACAGGCAGACGGAATCAGCAGAAAAGACTATTTTAATGCTGGCATTCTCCTTATCAACTGCCGCCGCTGGCGCAACAAGCTTATTGCGGAACGCTTTGTTGATCTTTTGAACCGCTATAAATTCCGCGTTGTTCAGGACGAAGACTACCTTAATGTATTATGTAAAGGCAACGTAAAGAGAATCAATCTTGGCTGGAATAAAACCTCATATAAGAATGATGATTTTGATGACAAAGACCTCAAGATTATTCACTGGAAGATAACATGGCGTCCATGGAAATATAAGAATGTGCTTTACGAAGAGTATTTCTGGAAATATGCAAAAATGACAGACTTTTACGATAAGTTGATTCAGATGCGTGATTCCCGAACTGCCGAAGACGAAGCAAAAGACAAGCTGCTTATGGAAAATCTTATGAAGATGGCCCAGGAAGATGCAGATGATCCTAACAACTACGCAAAAACCGATGGAAAGAAAGGTCTTCTTGCTAATTTCTTCTCATTTTTAACCCGCTTCTTCAAGCTTAGAAAGCTTATAAATATCAGACCCTACAGGCGAAAGAAATGATTGAAAAAGACAAAGGAAGACTCGAAGTTCTTGCTCGTATTGACGAATACGAAAAAAAAGGCTGGTTTACAAAGGATGTAGAAGAAGATCCTCCTACAATTCCTCTAACTCCAGATAAAGTTGATTATCTGAATAAAAAGCTGAAAAATAAAATTGCAACCTTCTTTGTAAACATTGGTGCAAAACGCTTTATTAAAAAGCTGGTAAAAAACGGCCAGATGATTATTAAAGACATTGAAGGAATTGAGAACTACGAGGCTATAAAAAACAGTGGTGCAATTCTTACCTGTAATCATTTTAATGCCTTTGATAATTTCGCAATTCATTATGCCTTGTTCCCTTACATGTACAGACTTGGCGGACAGGTTTTGTATAAGGTAATCCGAGAAGGAAACTATACAAACTTCCCTGGCCTTTACGGCTTTTTCTTCCGCCATTGCAATACCCTTCCTCTCAGCGCAAACTTTTCAACAATGAAAAACTTTATGACCGCAATGAAGGTTTTGCTCGAGCGTGGTGAAAAAGTTCTTGTTTATGCAGAACAGGGCATGTGGTGGAATTACAGAAAGCCGCGTCCTCTTACTGCGGGTGCCTTTAAGTTCGCCGCTGAAAGCAAGGTTCCGGTTCTTCCAATTTTTATCACAATGAATGATTCAGACAAGATTGGTGGCGACGGTTTCCCGATTCAGGAATATACACTTCATTTTCTGCCGGCAATTTACCCTGATGAAAGCAAAAGCGTAAAAGAAAACATGGAAATCATGAAGGATAAAAACTACGAAATGTGGAAGGAAGTGTATGAAAAAGTTTACAAGCTTCCACTCACCTATAGCTGCGACTCACAGAGCAATAACTAAACTCTTAAGGAGGACTTATGCTTTTCTACATTCTGACAATCGGTATTGCAATGGTTCTCGTTTTTCTTGGAAATTACTTCTGGTTTCCAATGGATATGTCGCTTGTAAAGGTTCTTCTTCTTGATTTAATGCTACCCTTTTTGATTGTTGCCTGGGATGGTATTTCTGCAACATTTATCCGTCGTGCCTTGCCTAACAAATGGTTTACAAAGGATGTAAGATTCCATCATGTAAGCAAATTAGAATGCAAGATTTATGAGTTCTTAGGAATTAAATTCTGGAAGGACCATGTCCTTGAGCTTGGAATGTTTACAAGTTTCAGTAAGAAAAAGGTAGCAAATCCTAATGATCCAGCCTATATAGAACGTTTTATTATGGAATGTAATTACGGTGTTCAGGTTCATTTGTGGAATTTTATTTTAGGCTTTGTACCGATGTTGTTTTTCCCAAAAGAAATTGCAATACGTTTTATTTTGCCGGCAGCAATTGCTAACTCAATTTTAAGCATACTACCGCTTATGATTTTGAGATACAATGTTCCAAGACTAGAAAGACTTCTTGCTGTTCTTGAGAAAAAAGCAGCTCGCAAAAATCAATAAGAAGGCAAAATCTACTGCACAAGATTTATTAAATGACGTATATATCGTTTATGTTTTCTGATAAATACGTCATCCTGCTTCTTAAATGAGTAATTTCTGAGTTTCTTTGAGAAGAATCTTCCAAAATAGCCTACAATTCCAAAATCATCATGACTTGAATTCTGCATATCTACTATCCAGTCATAATCTTTTATACTCTTATTTTTTATAGCAAAGTAATAGTAAATGATACAGATTGATGTAATGTCCCATTTTTCAGTAAGAGACTTATGAGTAATGCTCTTGAATTTATCAAAAATCTGATTCTGGATTTCTTTTACATAATTTTCAAAAACTTCTTTATCATCAAGTTCTTTATCAATTACAGGATATACTTGTCCATTTTCATCAAATTTATAGCCTAAACATCTGCCATGATCTGCGCGAAGAATCTGTTCGTAATTATACGCATCATATTGATTTATATCATTTCCAATAAGATTTATATTTACTTTGTCGCTGAGCAGTCCTTTTTTATACTTAAACTCTTTTCTACTTACACGGGTCTTAATAAAATATCCTTTTATATCAACCTTACCTTTAAAGAATTTTATTATTAAATCCTGCATTGTTCCATGATATCCAATATCAACAAAAGTAAATCCCTCATTTTTATAATCTAAATTAAATGAATTAATATAAGCTGCCAAAGCATTACCTTGTGATTTTCTATTTTCTTCATAAATGCCCGTAAATACAGCATTCTTTAGCATTTTTTTGAAAAATTTAGCGGACTTTAAATCAAAAC
>JAEEGJ010031771.1_pt1 | contig 10187 bp, 8 predicted proteins | sample 8958761 | NCBI WGS metagenome assembly JAEEGJ01 (sample SAMN16246546, study PRJNA631951) | gut metagenome | biome: gut microbiome; feature: rumen; material: RS-attached | host: Bos | place: Iran: Karaj | collected 2018-10 | reverse complement strand
TATGGATGACTTCAAGCAGATTGATCATGTTCCGGCAATTGCAGTGAACTATCCGGTTGGTCACGGCGGCACTTACGGCCAGCCCCACGGCGGTGAGTTCTCAATTGCAGCGCTGGCTTGGCTTGAGTGGCAGCTCAAGGGTGACAAGGATGCTCAGAAGATGCTTGTGGGTAGCCCCAGCGGACTGGAGCAGCGCCCCGACTGGACTGTAGAGAGGAAAAATATTGGTAAATGAATATACTGGTAACAGGTGGCGCCGGTTTTATCGGCTCACACACAATTATTGAACTTTATAAGGCAGGTCATACTGCTGTAGTGGTTGACAATCTGAGTAACTCCAACCCGGAGAGTCTGAGACGTGTGTCCAGGATTCTGGGCGGAGTGGAGATACCGTTCCATAAGGTTGATATCCGCGACCGCAAGGGACTGGACAGCGTGTTGGAGCAGTACAGGTTTGACGCCTGCATACATTTTGCCGGACTCAAGGCCGTGGGAGAGTCGGTAAGCAAGCCCATTGAGTATTATGAGAACAACATAAGCGGCACGCTGGTGCTGGTTGAGGCCATGCGCGACCACGGTGTAAAGAATATCATCTTTTCATCGAGCGCAACCGTTTACGGTAACCCGCAGATAATCCCCATCACCGAGGAGTGCCCCAAGGGCGTCTGCACCAACCCCTACGGCTGGACCAAGAGCATGCTGGAGCAGGTGTTGACCGATATGCAGTATGCCGATAAGGAGTGGAACGTGGTGCTGCTGCGTTACTTCAACCCCATCGGCGCTCATCCCAGCGGTCTGATTGGCGAGAACCCCAACGGCATTCCCAACAACCTGATGCCTTACGTGACACAGGTGGCGGTTGGAAAACGCGATGAATTGGGCGTTTTCGGCAATGACTACGATACCCCCGACGGCACAGGCGTGCGCGATTATATACATGTGGTGGATCTGGCACGCGGACACGTTTGCGCATTAAAGGCAATTGAGCGCAAGTGCGGCCTGGGACTTTACAATCTTGGTACCGGTCACGGATACTCGGTACTGGATGTGGTAAAGGCATTTGAGAGAGTAAACAGCGTAAAGGTTCCGTACAGCATCAAGCCCCGTCGTCCGGGCGATATCGCCACCTGCTACAGCGACCCCTCCAAAGCAGAGCGGGAGTTGGGCTGGAAGGCTGAGTATGGACTGGATGAGATGGTACGTGACAGCTGGAACTGGCAAAAACAGAACCCTAACGGTTTTTGATCATGAAGTGCGAGGAGATATTTGAAGAGACTTACCGCAAGGCGCCCGATGATGTGGCGTTCTGCCCGTACCGCATATGCCCGATAGGTGCTCATGTGGACCATCAGCTGGGCCGAATCACAGGTCTTGCAATAGACCGGGGCATATATTTTGCCTACAGTTCAAAACAGAACGGAGTGATAGAACTCCAGTCGCTGCAGTTTGACAAGCGCGCGCAGTTCCATATCCGTGAGATTGCCGATGTCAAGCAGAATGACTGGGCCGATTATCTGCGCGGTGTGACCATCGCCCTGGCTCAGCGTTATACCCTTTCCACCGGACTTTGCGGTGTGATTGAGGGTACGCTTCCCATTGGCGGTCTGTCATCATCGGCCGCCGTATGTCTGGTGTTCCTGTCGGCCCTGTGTAAGGTGAACAATATTCAGCTTTCAGCCCTTGAGATGATTACCATTGCAATGGCGTCCGAGAACAATTACGTTGGCGTAAGCAGCGGTAAGTTGGACCAGAGTTGCGAGATGTACTCCAGGAAGGACCATCTGCTGTATCTGGACACAAAGGACGATACATACGAGCTGATTCCTACCAAACCTTCGATGAAACCGTATGAAATTGCAATTTTCTTTAGCGGTGTGGAGCGTACGCTGGCAGGCAGCAAGTTCAATATGAGGGTCGATGAGTGCCGAAGTGCCGCATATGCCCTGCTGGCCTATGCAGGTATGGAGTACGGCAAGTTCGGTGAGACCTATTTCCGACAGGTTCCGCGCGATGTGTACGATACATACAAGGACCGCCTGCCCGACAATTGGCGCAAGCGTGCCGAGCACTGGTACACTGAGCAGGAGCGCGTGATAGCCGGAGCCGAGGCATGGCGCAAGGGCGACATTGAGGAGTACGGCCGCCTGAGTTTCCAGTCGGGTAACTCATCAATCTACAACTGGGAGACAGGTTCGCCCGAACTCAAGACACTGTACGATATCATGACCCGTACCGACGGAATCTACGGAGGCCGTTTCAGTGGTGCCGGATTCAAGGGATGCTGCATGGCCCTGATTGATCCCGCTTACCGCGAGAGCATCATTGACAAGGTTTCAAAGGAGTACCTCAAGGCGTTCCCTGCACTTGAGGGCAAATATATGGCAACCATCTGCCACTCGGCCGACGGTCTGAAACTATGAAGTGCCTGATACTTGCAGCGGGTTATGCAACCAGGTTGTATCCGCTTACCGAGAATTTCCCCAAGCCGCTTCTTAAAGTTGGTGACAAGACTATACTTGACTGGCTCATCGATGATATTGAGGGTGCGGGATTGGTCGATGAATACGTGGTTATTTCAAACCACAAGTTCGCTCAACATTTCAGCGAGTGGGCATCGGCCAAGACAGTGAAGATTACCGTTGTGGACGACGGAACAAGCACCAACGAGACCCGTCTGGGTGCTGTACGTGACATACAGTTTGCCATTGACAAGCTGCATTTGGATGATGATATGCTGGTGATTGCCGGTGACAACGTGCTGGATTTCAGTCTGCAGAAGTTTGTGCGTTACGCTCACTCCAAGCAGACATCCTGCATAATGCGTTACTTTGAGCCCAATGCCGCTAAACTGGTCAAGTGCGGTGTAGTGGAGGTTGCTCCAGATGACCGTATTATAGGAATGGAAGAGAAACCCGCACAGCCCCGTTCCAACTGGTGCTGCCCGCCGTTCTACTTCTATACCAAGGCCGATGCCCGACTGGTGCCCGCAGGCATAGCAGCCGGTTGCGGAACCGATGCCCCCGGCAGTTACATTGCCTGGCTCTGCACACAGGTCCCCGTCTATGCGATGGAGATGCCCGGCCGCCGCTACGACATAGGCAACCTGGAATCATACCACAAAGTTTGTGAAGAATATAAAGGTATAAAATGAAACTCAATACACCCGTTGAAATCAAACCGCTGGAGGGGAGGCTGACCTACAGGGACAGCATCCTGTTTGTGGGCTCGTGCTTTGCCGATGAGATAGGGCGCCGATGCACGGAGCGTTATTTTGATACGCGGGTGAATCCGTTCGGGGTGCTGTTCAATCCTTGCTCTATATCAGACTGTCTGGGTCTTCTTGAGGGCTACGGAATCAATGCCGAGCAGTGCAGTTTTATCCCCGAGGATGTGATTGAAACCAGCGGTGGATTCTGCTCTTTTCACCATCACGGCAGCATGGCCAGACCCACGGCGCAGGAGTTTCTGGACAACGCTAACAAGGTATTGGCGGATGCATCGGACTTCTATTACCGCGAGGGCTGGGTGGTGGTTACCCTTGGTACGGCTTTCATTTATACCGATAAGGAGTCAGGCAATGTGGTGGCCAACTGTCACAAACTGCCGGCCGACCGTTTTGAGCGCACAATGATCAGCGCCGACCAGGTTTACGATGCCTTGAGCCAGTATGTGGCTGCGCGTCCGCAACGCCAGTGGATATTCACGGTAAGCCCCGTGCGCCATCTCTCAGACGGTCTGCACGCCAACACCCTGAGCAAGGCAACGCTGCATCTGGGTATAGAGAAACTGGTTAACCGATACCCCAACGCGCATTACTTCCCGGCATACGAGATTCTGATGGATGAACTCCGTGACTACCGATTCTATGCCGATGACATGATGCACCCGTCGGCCCAGGCAGCCGATTACATTTTTGAGCGTTTTATGGATTTTGTGCTGGCAGACAGCGACCGTCCTTTATTGGCCGAGGCCGAAAAGGTTCGCGGTATGATGCAGCACCGTATCCTGAATGCAGGTACGGTTCAGGCGGCAAAGTTTGAGGCCCAGCGCAATCAGGCGTTGGAATCGCTCCTTTCCAAAATACGTTGAATCTGATCTGTGCTGTCGGCTACAAAGTCGGCGAAAGTGAGTTCGTGGCGGGGACGGAAGCCCCAGCTTACGGCTATCACGGGGATGCCGGCGTTACGGGCGGTCTGGATATCGGTCCCTGAATCACCTATCATTACGGTGTGGGCGCGGTCGGTTCCGGCCTTGTCCATTATGTATTCCACTACTGCGGCATCGGGCTTGAGCGGGTAGAGCGGGCTGTTGCCCATCACTGCCACAAACGGTATGCCCGGAAAGAATTCCTGTATCAGTTTTTCGGCTCCGGCCTGGATCTTGTTGGATGCCACGGCCAGTCTGTAACCCTGTGCAGAGAGGGTGCTTATGAGTTCCGGGATTCCCGGATACGGCTTGGTATGAACATCTATGTGGTCTGCGTAATAATTGAGGAATTCAGCAAGTATGCTGTCTACGAAAGCGTCATCGGCCGCAAGTTCTCCGGGCAGTGCGCGCATCACCAGTTTTCGCATTCCGTTGCCCACCATCAGCGTGTATTCATCGATGGTATGCTGCGGCAGGTCATGTGCAGTAAGAGTGTGGTTCACACCCGCTGCCAGATCAGCAATGGTGTTGAGCAGCGTGCCGTCCAAATCAAAAATCACCAGTTTGTTCATATCGGCCGCAAAGGTACAAATGATACAATTGGGGACAGTCCCCTTTTGTACTATTTTAAATTTTTTCTATATTAGCGGTCAAGTCAAACAATTACTAATCATTGCCATATATGAGAAAATCCCTATTACTTATCGGATTGGCGGCTCTGTCGTTAGCCGCGTGTGACAAGGCACCCCAAGAGGCTGCTGACCTTAAACTGAATGACCTGGGTTATTTTGAGACCAGAGGAGTGAACGTCCTGGTATTCAGCAATACCTTCTCAGGCGGTTTCAATGATGAGAAAAACTCCGGAATTGAGATTATCCACCACGGTGTGCGTACCGTTCAGGGTGGAGCGGTTCGTCTGAACAAGACCCCCGAGCAGTGGGACCTGGTTCCTGCATCACCTTCACGTACGGTTGATACGCTGAACAACTCAATCGAGGTTACCATGCGCTATACCGACTACGAGTTTGATTCACGCGTAGTTGTAACAGCCAAGGGCAAGGCCGTTGAGATTGCGGTTTATCTGGACAATCCCGTACCTGAGTTCCTGGCCGGAAAGGCCGGTTTCAACCTGGAGTTCCTGCCTTCACAGTACTGGGGCAAGACCTACCTTATGGACGGCCGTCCCAACCGTTTCCCGCGTTATGCAGTAAGTGAGACCCAGGCGGTTTCAAATGATGAGAAACCCCGTCAGTTCAAGGGATTCCGTACCTACGATGACCGCGGTACCGGCCAGTTTGTTGATCCGCTACCTCTGGAGAGCGGTCACAGTATCATAGTTGCGCCCGATGCACCTGAGCGCATGATTAAGATCAGTTCCGATGACGCCGTGCTGGAACTCTACGATGGCCGTATGCTGGCCCAGAACGGATGGTTCGTACTGCGTTCCGTACTGCCTGCCGGCAAGACCGGAAAGGTGGTTACATGGCTGGTTGAACCCAACTCGGTTTCCGGATGGATCCGCGAGCCGAATATCGGCTTCTCGCAGGTTGGATACGTTCCTTCGCAGCCCAAGGTAGCCGTGATTGAACTGGACAAGAATGACAAGCCCTTGGAAAAGGCATCTATCTACAGGATAGAGGATAACGGTAACGAGAAGTGCGTATTCACGGGTCCCGTTTCTGTATGGGGCGAGTACTACAAGTACAACTATGCCAAGTTTGACTTTACCGATGTCAGCGAACCCGGTGTCTACTACATCAAGTACGGTGATTATGAGACCGGCAACTTCATAATAGACAAGACAGTCTATAAGTGGATAACCGATGCCACCAGCGACGTATGGATTCCCATCCACATGAACCACATGATCGTGAACGAGGGTTACCGCATCTGGCACGGCGAGCCGTTCAAGGAGGGTTATCTGCAGGCTCCGCAGAGCGACCACTTTGACCTGCACTCACAGGGCGCACAGACCAACACCAAGTACAAGCCCTATGAGCTTATCCCCGGCCTGAATGTGGGCGGTTACTTTGATGCTGGCGATTTTGACATCGAGACCGGATCAAATATCAGCGTGGTCCAGAACATGGTGGCCGCCTGGGAACTGTTCCACCCCATGCGTGACGAGACATTCGTAAGTGAGGAGCAGCGTTATGTTGACCTGCACCGTCCGGACGGCAAACCCGACCTGCTGCAGTACATAGAGCACGGTGTCCTGAATCTGTTGGCACAGGCCGAGAACATAGGTTTCATGTCACAGACTCTGTCCAACTCAGTTCTTGACAACTACCATCATCTGGGTGATGCCGCCGCCATTACCGACGGTCTGCATTATGATCCCAGCCTGCCCAAGTATGTAAAATCGGCCGATGGCAAGCGCAGCGGAACCCCCGATGACATGTGGGCTTTCACCAACCGCAACCTGAACTCCGATATCAACGCAGCCAATATGTTCGCAGCAGCCAGCCGCGTACTCAAGGGCTATAACGACAATCTGTCGGCCCGATGCCTCAAGCAGTCCAAGAGACTCCAGGAGGAGGCTACCAAACTAATGAGCCAGCGTGGAGCAGGTATGCGCGGACGTCAGGGCGGCCAGAACTTTGGTGGCGGCAACCGTGGAGGCGGTGGAAATCTGGCAACAAACCTGCAGCTTTATGTGGCAACCGGTGAGAAATCATACATCGAGCAGTTTGAGCAGCAGATATGGCAGGCTCTGGACCGTAACGTGAACAATACAATCCGTACTGCCATGGATGCCATACCTCATATGGACGTCGCTTATAAGGAGCGTCTGCGTCCTTATGTTGAGAAGTATAAGGATTATCTGGAGCAGGTGACTAATAATAATCCGTACGGTGTGCCTATCGGCGAGGGTAACTGGGCCGGCAGCGGTGCCGTGGTAACTTACGGTACAACTGCAGCTTTTGCAAACCTCTACTTCCCGGATATTATCGATAAGAAATACGCGTATAACGCCGCCGCATTCATGTTCGGATGCCACCCGTACCACAACTACTCACTTGTGGCTGCTGTAGGTGCCGCACGTCCCAAGCAGGTGTTCTACGGCAACAACCGCGCCGATTTCTCATTCATACCGGGTAACGTGGCTCCCGGACTGCTGTTCCGCCGTCCCGACCACTTTGAGAACTTTGATGACTGGCCATTCCTGTGGGGCCAGAACGAGGGTACCATAGCCGGCAACACCAGCTATTACATCTTTGGCGAGGCCTTCAAGCAGATGGCTGCAAAATAAGGCAAATGGCACAATAAAAAGAAAGAGGCGCGTTTGCGTCTCTTTCTTTTTGTGGTGCCACCGGGAATCGAACCAGGGACACAAGGATTTTCAGTCCTTTGCTCTACCAACTGAGCTATGACACCAGAAACATTTGTCTCAAATGCGGGTGCAAAGATACGCACTTTTTTAACTCCGGCAAGTTTTTGAAGGCAAAAAAGTGCATATCACGAAAAAATCCATTACCTTTGCACCGCAATTACGCAAGGATCGGAATGTAGCGCAGTTGGTAGCGCACTACGTTCGGGACGTAGGGGTCGGGCGTTCGAGTCGCCTCATTCCGACAGAAAAGGGGAGCCAAATCGGCTCCCCTTTTCTGTCGGAATGAGGCTTAAGCCTCCTTTTACTTCTGGTACTTGCTGCCGTGACGCATTCTTAAACGACCCCTTTGCGTCACTTTTCTCAAAATTATCTAATTTTAGGGCTCAGCTTACGATAGTTCAGTCATGAGAATCAGATTGTTTACAGTGGTAGCGTTGCTTGGAGCATTGCTTTTGGAGAGTTGTTACACCAGGATTGCCCGAATCAGTTCGCCCGATAAGAATATCAAGGTGTATGTATCGGACAGCATAATGACCGTCAGATATGGCGGTCGGGTGGTGCAGACCATCAGGATAGGTGACAACTTTTGGACTGAGAGTTCCCGGATCGTGGAGACGATTGAGGAGAGATACACCATGCTATCCGGCAAGCGCAGGGAATGCACCTATAAATACAGGGCAATGTCATGCAGCGACGCTCAGGGCAAGAATCTGCTTGTCCGTGTATCAAATGACGGCGTGGCGTTCCGTTTCAATGGGGCCGATGAGCATGTATCGTTCGTGATCCCTGACGGCACCAGGCGCTGGCTGCAGCGTCAGAAAACTGATTATGAGGGATTCTACCCCGAGAGTACACAGGCTGCAGACGGCAAATACAGCTATCCTGCACTCGTGGAATATGCCGACGGCATGTTTGGGCTGATAACGGAGTCGGGCATAAATCATGGTAACAGCTGCTCATACCTTACCTGCAGCGGTGATGGTTACACCGTGACTTATACCGATAATGATGAGACCGATGTCCATGCGTGGCGTATCCTTATGCTGGGCTCACTGGCCGATATCGTTGAATCGACTTTGGTGACCGATGTGGCAAGTGGAGGAACCTTAACCGACAAGTCATGGATCAAGCCCGGCGTATCATCATGGATTTACTGGGCATACAACCACAGTTCAAAGGATTTCCGGAAGGTCAAGGAGTACATTGACCTGGCGCACGATATGGGCTGGCCCTACACCCTTATTGACTGGGAGTGGGATGAGATGGCTAACGGCGGCAACATCGAGGATGCTATGGCCTATGCGCGCGAACGCGGTGTAAAGGTGAACCTGTGGTACAACTCCGGCACATCGTGGGTTGGAAACGGCGCTCCCGGTCCGCAGGATAGATTACGCACCAAAGAGGCACGCGAAAAGGAGATGACCCGCCTGGAGCAGATGGGTGCAACCGGTATCAAGGTTGATTTCTTCCTGCCCGACGGCCATGAGATGGTGAACTATTATCTGGATATCCTGGAGGATGCGGCCCGACATCATCTGCTGGTTGATTTCCACGGATGCACCATACCCCGCGGATGGAGCCGCACGTGGCCCAACCTGATGTCTATGGAGGCAGTCTATGGCGCCGAGTGGTACAACAACAACCGCCGCATGACGAATGCTGCCGCCGCTCATAACGCTACTTTGCCGTTCACGCGCAATGTCATCGGCCCAATGGATTATACTCCGTGTACGTTTACCGACAGCCAGAATCCGCATATCACTACCGATTGCCATGAACTGGCACTGCCAATACTCTTTGAGTCCGGCCTGCAGCACATGGCTGACCGCCCCGAGGCATACCTGAACCTGCCGGAACCTGTTAAAAAACTGCTGTCCGGTCTGCCATCGGCCTGGGACGATACCCGCCTGCTGGCCGGATACCCCGGACAGAGCGCCGTGATTGCGCGCCGTTCCGGTGATACCTGGTACATTGCAGGCATCAACGGCACAAATGAGGAACTTACAATTGAGCCTGATTACTCCAGAATAGGAAACTCAGTGGTGCTCAAGACTTTAATCACCGACCGTGGCAACGAGCCCGGCAAAGGCTTCAACATCGGCCAAAACGTTAAAGCCGATAAGTTGGTGCTTCCCGCCCGTGGTGGATTCGTGGCTATTTTTTAGCCCACGTATAGACAAGAATGTAATATACAATAACCAGAAGGAATGTGGATGCGGTTAACGCGTGACTTGCCCACTTTGTGCTTTCAACGAAAAGGAGGAGACATAATATGGGTATCAGGATTAAAAATGCAGCACCCATAAGAATCCTCAGACGTCTGATGTCAAACTTCCCAGCATCTTTGGGTGTTAATTCAAAACTGTTCCGGATAAAGTTATCCATCTTACCCGACAGGACAACTGTTCCCATGACAAGGTTAAAAATCTCAAGGACTATGAAAGCGATCAGCATTGCCATACTATTTTAAGAAAGAACTTCACAAAGAAACTACTTTTTTATCAGAGAGGTCAGTTGTTTTGACCTCTTTTTTATTGTCAGACCGGGTGGATTCCTATATATTTGCCGGAGGGAGTAACCTAATCCTTATTTGCTTATGAAACGTGTAATTGTCCTTTTTTCAGCGGTTTGCAGTCTGATTGTACTGTCTTGCAGGAATAACGCAAATCAAAAGTCTCAGGTAGGGGACGCGGCCGATGTGGATTCG
>JAEEGJ010031766.1_pt1 | contig 10189 bp, 6 predicted proteins | sample 8958761 | NCBI WGS metagenome assembly JAEEGJ01 (sample SAMN16246546, study PRJNA631951) | gut metagenome | biome: gut microbiome; feature: rumen; material: RS-attached | host: Bos | place: Iran: Karaj | collected 2018-10 | reverse complement strand
TTCTCTAATTCTTTCTTCTTCTTGAATTTGTTGAATATTTTCTTCTTTATAAACTAAATAAGTATCTAAAATATCATTTAAAGTTTCAGGATTTAAAATAATTTTTTTTAAATTTTCTTTTTCCATTTCTCGAGTTAATAATAAGAAAAAATCATTATCAATAGAATTCAATCTTTCAGGATAATTTTCTTTAAAAAAATATAAAACATACTTTTTAAATTTATCATAATCAATTAATTCTCTTCCTAAAATTTCATTAGATAATTTTTCCATTTCTTTTTTACTTAATTCTTCTTTTTTTGGAAGATTAACAATTTCAATTTTTTTTTCAACTTCTGGTTTTTCTTTTTTAATATTTTCCCATTCACTAGTATCTTTTTTATTTTTTATTGGTTCCACTTTATCACTTTCCCAATTTTTTAAAATTTTCTTTGTTTCATAATTGGAATTTATAACATTTATAATAGGTTGTTTTTCTTGTTTATATAAAGCATTATAATTTAAATTTTTAATTTTAATTTTTTTATTATAATTCCTTAAAACTCTCATTCTAGATAAATTTGTTAATCTTAATTGTGTAAAATGATATCTTTGTTTATGATTAAGAGAATCTTTAAATTCTTTTGTGAAAACAATTGGTAATTTTTTAGATTGTTCATAATTTTTTGGTTGATCACTATTTAAATGTTTAATTTGTTTTTCAGATAATGATGATATAAATAAATAAAAATTCTTTAATTCTTCTGTATTTGCTTCTCGTATTATTTGAGGTTCATAATCTGTATTTAAAAAGTCTGCTAATAATTTATCATCTTCGGCATCATCTATTTTTGTTCTTCTTTTTAAAGTTGAATTAGCTGAATTTAAATTATTTGAACTAAGAAGTGAATTTACTTTATGTATATTTGATGTATTTTGATTATTATTAACTTGAATTGTATTGTTTTGACTTTCTGATGATATTGTATTTATATTCTCATAATTTTTTTGTTCAATAAATTCACTTAAAATGCTAATTTTTTTTTTTATTGAATGATATTTTTCAATATCAGATTTAGATTCAATTGTTTTCTTTTCTAGAGAATCATTAATATTAATTGAATCTAATATTTCAGAAGCTTTTTCCAAATATGAAAAAGCAGAGGAAAAACATTTTGATTCTATTTCAATTTCTGCTAAAGTTTCATATATTTCACAAAGAGAAATATCATATTTTTCTTTTATTGAATCTCTTTTCATTTTTAAAGCACTTTCTAATCTTTGTTTTGCGAGATCACATTTATTTATTAAATAAAATATTAAACCACTATTATAATTTGCACAAATTAAAATATCTAAAAGTTTAAAATCCCTTGTTGATGAACTACTTTTATGAATTATTTCCTCATATAAAATATGAGCTTTTTTGAGTCTTCCAGTTCCAAGATATAAATTACCTAATAATAAATAAGTATTAAATATAATATGTTTATTTCCTTTAAAAACTAATTGAATCTTTTGAACAAAAGATAATACATATTCTTCATATAAATGATAATCTTTTAATGAAAATGCATATTTTGCTATACAAATATAAGTTTTTAATGTTCTAAAATATATATCTTCACATTTTTTTCTTAGTGCTTTATTCTTTGCGTTTTCTTGTTCTCCTAAAGTGAGAATTATATGTTCTGTAACTCTTGAATAATTATATGTTTCCATTTCTCTAATTAATCTATTCAAAATTCTAAAAACTTTATCTTTTGATTTAATAAGAATATAAATATGAATATTTAATAATATATTTGAAAAATATTCTTCATAATATAAATATGAGTTTATAAATTCTTCAAGTCTAAATTTAGATATTTTTTCTATAGAAGAAAAATTTATTATTTTTCTCTTGGATATAAAATCTAATAAATTATTAATATTTTTCTTTACAAGATTTGAACAATATCTTAAAGCATTAATATATGCATGCTTTTTTAAAGCTGTAAAAATATTATTTCTATCAGATGTAAAAGTATTCTTATATTTAATCAAATTTAATTTAGTTTCTTCTTTAAATTTTCCTAATTCTTTAATAATTTTATTTTTTCCTAATGAAATAGAATGTTTTTTTCTTGGAGAAAGTGAATGTGGGGCATCTTCTTTATTTTCATTGTTATTATTTGTATTAATATTTAAATTAGTTTTATTATTATTATTAGTTTTATTAGTAGTATTATCAGTATTATTATTTTTATTATCAGTATTATCATTTGAATTTACATCATTATTATTTTCAATGACTTTTGGACAATTTTTAACATGATTTTTCCATTCAATTTCATGAATTGAGGGTGCTGAACAAGAAAAAAAATTTTTACATAAATTACATCTGAATTTTGCTTTTCTTATACAATTACTGCATAAAATTGTTTTTTCATCTTTTTCATTTCTATCTGAACTAGAACCTATTTTAAATACATCTGGTTCATATAATGTTGCTTCACTTGATATACTTTTTGAAGATATTGGAAATTTTGCAGATATTAAATTCATTATTGTTCCTGTCCTTCTGTGTTCTATATTATCAGCTCTAAATTTAAAAGCATCAGTTGAAGATAAAAAATGAGTGGTTGTATTTAATCTTTTTATTTTTATTATATGCATTTTGTTTTCTGATAAAATAAGATAATTATTTTTGTTTGAAAAATTAGAATTTTTTTTATCGTTCAAATCCAAAATTACACATTTTGCTGAAATTATTCTCATACTAAATTTATCATAAATTATTGTGTCTCTCGCACGATGAGTATTAATTTCTATAATTTTATCTGGAAATGCTAAAAATATTGTATAATTATAATAATTTAATGATATTATTGAATTAGTTTTTATTTTTCCTTTTAAATTTAAATCTTTTATATATTCTTTTTCTTTAAAGATTGAAATAAATTCTTCACTGTTTGCATTTGGAAAATAATAATTTTTATCTATAGAATAAATAAACATTTTTTCCCCGTTTTCAAATATTAAAATTGAAAATTTAAAATCTCTCATATTATTTGAATGATTGTGAAAGATACAATGAATATATGAAGACAAAAATTTTTGAATTGAATATAATTTTGTCCATTTTTTTTTTAACAATTCAATCATATTTTCAAGATTAAAAGTTTTAAATTTGAGTAATTTATAATAAATTGAATCTTTGCAAAAAATAATTACAAGATAAAAAATCCCATCTAAATAATTAAACATTTTAGAATAAAATATATCAGTAATTTCAATTTTAAAATCAAGAATTAAAACAGTATTAAATGAAATATCATCTTTTAACTTATAAATTAAATATAATTCATTATTTATTGATAAAAATCCAAAAAATAAATCATCAACTTTTTCATTAATTCTTAAACAATCTTTTGATTTTTTGTCTATTGAAAGATTATTTAAACTCAATTCTTTTATAAATTTTACCTGAATTTTTTCAAAATTAAAAGTATAAATTGTTTTTACAGGATTCTCATTTGCATTTGAAATTTGAGTGAAGAAAACATTATTTATATCAATAAAACAAAAATTTGATATTGGAGAGTCATTTTTTAATTTAATGATTGATTTAAATACAGCAAAACTACTTCCATAATCACATTTAAAAACAAATAATTTTGGAGTTTTTTTTAATTTAATAAATAAATAATCTTCATAAACAAAAAAATTTTCAAATAAAGAAACAAATACTAAATTATTTGAACTTTGATATTTTGTGTTACTATCTAAGTTAAATGAAAAATAATTTAATAATCCAGCTTCATTTAATAGCTTAAATTCATCCATTATAATTTAAATTCCGAACAAAATAAATTAAATTTAAAAAAATTAAAATAAATTTGAATTAAACACTTTTTTAATAAATAATTTACTTTTATCAAAAAAAGACAAAAAATTTAAATAAAAATACTATAATTAATTAAGTTTGTTTTGAAAATTAATAATTTTAACAATTTATAATAAATATATTTATATACAATTTTATTATTAATTCTTACCTTTAATCTTCAACTTTTAATTCTTTTATAATAATTGTCATATCAGGAGCATAAGAATGAGTTCTATAATTAGATTTACTTTCAGAAATAATACTAGAAATACTTTCAAGTAATAAATATTCATTTTCTTGTAAAATACTAACTAATCTACTTGTATTTAAAACATTATTTATTCCATCTGTACAAATTAATAAATACTAATTAGTAAATTTTTCTAATTTAAAAGTTCTTATATGTGGAGTGGATAAAATTCCAATTCCTTTTCCAATTTGATCACCTAAACTTCTAGTATTAATTAATCCAGGAAAAGATTTTCCTTTAACAAAAATTCTACGTTTATTTTCTCCTATTAATTTTCTTATTTCTCCTCCATTCTCATAAATTCTTCTAATTTCAAAATTTATTTCTTTAGGATTTCCTGGGTTATCAACTACTATCATTTAGATTTTGTGAATCTTGTTCATTTGAATCACAGTTTAAAATATCATCTGTAAAAATTGAGTCATTAAAAGTACATTCAGTAATATTAAACTTAGAAGGCATTCATTTATCTGAATTAAATATTATTGATAAAACATTCCCAACATTAGAAAAATATAACATATTTTTTAATTCTAATAACTAAAGTAACTTCAACTCCACTTAAAATAGGGTCATAATTACCATAAGTTTTTTCTTCTCTATTTATAATTTTTTTATTCACTTTTTCATAAAGTTCATTAAATTGTTTTTCATACTCTTTAACAAAAGTATTTTTATCTATATTTACAATAGTTTCAAAAATAACATCTTGACATATTTGAGCTACTTTATTTCCAAAAGTATCATGTCCATCAATTACACAATAAGCTTCAATAGGTCCACTTAATAAAACAAAAAATTTGTCTTGATTTACAAATTCTGATTTATATCCTTTTCTATATCCTGCAGCAATTGAATGATTACTTGATTTAAATGATAATTTTTCTGTTTTTTCTTTTAAATTTTCAATAACTGATGTAAAATCAGAATTTATGTTTAAATAATTTGTATATAATAATAAATTTGATTGGGAAAGAAGTATAGAACTTTTTTGGTTTTTTTGAATTATGTTGATTAATTATTTCATTCTCATTATTTTCTTCTTTTTTATTTTCTTCTAAATCACTGTCATTCGTTTGTGTTAAAATATTCGATGATGAAGATCCCATATATTATTTTTTAATTTGTTTTATTTTTATTTAAGGTTATTAAAAATAAAATTTTTCAATTTTTTTTAATCAAAAGAAAGAATTAATAATAAAAATGATTGAAATGTTTTATAGAAGAAAATCTTGCAGAGATTTTTTGAAAGTTTATTCTGAAGAATTATATAAAGGTCTCATTCCTGATATTTTTGAAATTGGAGTTCTTAATTTATTATATAGTTTTAATAAATTGTTTTATACTAAAGAAGAATTAAATGAAATAATTTCAGAATTAAAACACAAAGTTTATTCTAATGAGCCTGAATATAAAACCATTCAAAAATTAACTTTATCAAAACCTTATAATTTTATTGATGATGATAAGAAATATAAATTTAGAAAATATTATGGAAATTTTTCTTCGAAAGAAGATGAAATTTACCCTAATTGGTGGTGGGATGTAAAAGATGAAAAAAATAAAAAAAATGAAGGAATCCAAACTAATTTTTTTTATCCTGAAAATAATTATCAATCAAATTATTATAATGACAATTATAATCCAATGATGTATTCATCACCTGATATAAGACGAGACATTTATTTTAACGGTTATAATAATTATAATAATAATAATAATTATAATAGAATAAATGATTATAATTCATATTATAATAATAATTTAAGGTATCAATCAATTAAAAATGAAAATGAATATTCAAGAAAAAGAATGATAATGAATAAATTGTCGAAAGGGAAGAAAAAAAAGAGCAAAAAGAATGAAAGAAAAATTAGAAATGATAATAATCAAAATTTAATTAATTCTCAACAAGATAATTTACCTTCTAATCGTCCTGTAAAAAAAAAAATTAGTTATAAAATTACTTACAATAAAGAATTAAAACCTGAAAAAATTGAAAAAACTGGAAAAAATATTGATTCTTCAGATACATATAATAAAAATAATAATTTGAATTTTAATGATAATCCTAATAATAACCAAAATACTTTTAATAATAATGAAAATACAGTCAATGAAATACAAGAATCTCAAAATTTAAATTTTGCAAATTCTCAAAATAGTAATAATAATTTACAAACTCAAAGTCAAAATAAGGAAATGCTTTCTTCAATGAATATTTCTGAAGAAACCAAACACGCAGTTCAAAATAATTTTATTGAATCAAGTGGTTCTTTAATGAATAGTCAAATGAATAATAATTTACAAAACTCTCAAAATAATTTTAATAATAATGATGAAAATATTAATCAAGGGAATTAAAATCAATAATTTTTGATATTCATTTTTTTTTATTTTTGAATATTAGTTTTAAAACTTTTTAAGATTTCAATTAATGAATAAAATAAATAGAGTAATATATATATTTATATCTATTTATAATTATTTATTTAAATTTATGATTGTATCATTCATCATATCAATAATAATATATTTAAATTCTTGTCTTTTATTTTTTTCTTCAATCAAATTGTTTTCATTATTTACTCTAATATTTTTAATTTTGTCTAAATTTAACCTTAATTCATTTTCATTTTTATTTTTTTCAATTTTATCATTTATTTCATTTAAATTTTCTGAAATTTCATCTTTTAATTTATTTATTGAAATATTGAATTCCTTTTTTTTCAAATCTAAATTGTCATTTAATGAAATAATATTTTTAGAATATATATTAAGATCATTTAAAATATCTTTTTTTCTTTCTTGATATATATTATCATTATTTTTTTTTAATGTAATAATATTTTCTTTAATATTTGAAATATTTTTTGTAATTTTATTCTCTAAATTTACTTCTTCTTCATTTAATTGATTTCTAATTTTTGTTTCAATTGAATGAATACTTTCAATTATTTTACTTGTGGTTTTTTCATCTTTCTTATTATTATCTTCAAGAATTTGTATTAATTTATTTGAATGTTCTTTTAATATTTTATATTTCATTTCTAAAGTTTGTATTGCTTCTTCATATTTTGATTTTAATTCATTAAATTTCATCTCATAATTGTTTTCTTTTTCAAACTTTTGTTTGTTGTCTTTTTTATTATTTAAATTATTAGAATTTGATAACAAAGAAATTTTCTTTTTTAAAATATTTATTCTATCATTATATATTTCCATATAATTTTATATTATTCAAACAAATAATTAAAAAGTTATTATTCATTAAATAACTTTGAATTTTTATATAACCAATTTAATTGATTTGAAAATCTTTTTTTACTTAATCATAAATTCTTTTAAATCATTAATGATTCTTTAAATATAAATTTAAACACTTTGACAATTGATGTTTAAATTATATTTTTTAATATTCCATTTTTATTTTCTTTATATTATAAGGATATTCAGTATTATCAATCATATTATCTAAATTTTTACTTTTTGGATAGTGATGATAATATTTTTTTTATTTGCTACAATTAATTAAAAATATTTCATCATTTAAAATTTTTCTATGAATTACACTTAAAGATAAAAATTCACTGATGATTCTTGTAATATTTATTTAAATTTTATTATATATATTCAGAAAAAAAATTATTGTAGAAATGAAAAATAAATTAATATTTAATGATTAATTTTAAATATAAATATTTTACTTTTTTATTTTCTGTAAACTTTATTTAAGTAAATTAACTCCTTCATTATTTAATATTTTTTTCACATTTAAAGTTAAATCTTTCCTAAATTCATTAAACATTCTGATATCAACTTTAGTCTTTAAAACAGTTCCATCTTCTAAAGTAAATATAAAATAAATTTCAGGAGTTAATATCCTATTACTATAATGAGAAGATATAGGAACATCAATTATAAAATCAAAATTAACAATCTTACAAATATTACTTCCTTTGTTATTTTCTTTTAATGGAAGATTTTTTAAAGAATTGACTGGTTCAGGTTCACTAAATAAAACTCTTTTAGATTGTATTTGTAAAATTTCTTTTATTTTTTCATTTAATAATTTAATTGATTCATTTTTTCCTTTTAATAATTCATTTTTTAAAGTATTTTGAAAATGTTCATCATCAATTGGTTTTGTTGAACTCACACTATTAAAAAATCTTACAAAACAAGATAAAACTTGTGAATATTCTTTACTTTGAGAAAATTGTTTATTTATAATTTTTTCTTTATAATAATAAAAAGCTTGTTCAATTATTTGAGTAGTTGTATTATCATCAATACTATATCTAGTAATTGGATTTAAATATTTTAACATTTTTATTTTTTTTAAATATTATTTTTTTTTTTGTTTTTATTGATTAATTTCTATTAAATGTGGTTTATTCAAAATTTAAATAATAAATGAAACTAAAAGAACATTCCTCACTGGTTTCATCATTAAATCAAAAAATAAAGAATTCAAAAATGAAACTAAGAAATAATATTAGAGCCAGAGAAATATTTAGAGAAATTGATAGAAATACTTATAAAGATTTTAGCAAACTAATAACAATCTCAAATAAAATAGTAACACATATTAGAGATGGAAGTAATATTAATAAAGAATTCAGAAAAACAAAGAAAGATTATGAATTATTTACTCATAATATTATGAATAAAACTATTTATAGTGATTGTAATAATTTAAATAGAAAAAGAATTTTATTTGAAAAAGAAGAAGCTCAAAAAGACATTAACAATATTAATTTTTTAATTAGAGTTTTAAGATCTGATGTTTTTCCAAAAGGAGTTATGGGGAAAGAAAAAAAGAACAGTTCTATTTTAGATTATTATAAAGAAAATTATATTAAAAAAAAAAAAGAAATTTATCGGACTAAAAACAATTCATTTGGTTCAATTCAAGATATTAGAAAAAAGAATTTTAAAATGTTCTCCCAAAAACTAATACAAGATAATAAAACATTACAAAGAAATATAAGTGATTATTTAACTTTTACTCAATCTTTTGTAAATATGCCTAAAAAAACTTTAATAGCTTCAAGAAGTCAAGAAAATTTAATTAATACTAGAATTAATGAAATTCAAAATAATATTGAAATGTTAAATTATAAAAAAAAATTAAAAAAAAACTCAAATGAGAATAAGAAATCAAATTATATTAAATTTGAAGGTTTATTAAAATATTCTAGATCATGTCATAATATTTCAAAAGATAAAAGAAAATTTAATAATAGTGAAATTAACACTTTTTATAAATTAGAAGATTCAAATCAAGCAATGAGTAATACTTCTAATATAGTAAAAAAGTTGATGAAATCTAATATAAATTTTCCAAATAGATTAATTAAAAAAGAACAGAAATTTAATTCATTAATTGATAATTCTCTTCCTAAAGTTGAGGATTATGATTTAATAATAAATAATATTATAAAACAAAAGAATAGAAATAATAAACGAAGAAAAACAAAAATTGAAAAAATTAGAGAAAAAGAAATTAAAAAAGGAAATAAATTTTATAATTCTTTAAATGAAATTTATAATGAAGAAAATATTAAATGGAAAAAAGATGAAGAATTAAAAAAATTAAAATTAAAAATTATAAAGAAAGAAAGAGAAAATAATTTACATTTTTTAAGACAAATTGAAAAAAATAAAAGATTTATATCTAAATTTTCTGATCCTTATAGTCAAAGAAATGGATATAATAATTATTTAGAAGATTTTTCAAATATTTTAGGAAGGAATTTACTGAGTAAAGAAGATATTTTCCATTTAACTAGAGATTATTTTTCTTATAAAAAGAAAGAAGAAAATGAAATGAAAGATGAAATTGATAAATTATATAATGAAAAAAAAGAAGAAGATGAAAAAAATTATATTAAAGAAATTCATTTATCTCATAATGAAGATGAATTTTGTAAGAATGGAAAAGATGTGAATGGAAATGATATTAATTATCAAATTGGATATAAAAGTGATTCTTATTTAAGTCCAATTATGAAAGATAGAAAAATAAATCAATTAAATTCAAATACACATTATTTAGAATTTTTAGAATCAAAAAAAATATTAGA
>JAEEGJ010031765.1_pt1 | contig 10189 bp, 9 predicted proteins | sample 8958761 | NCBI WGS metagenome assembly JAEEGJ01 (sample SAMN16246546, study PRJNA631951) | gut metagenome | biome: gut microbiome; feature: rumen; material: RS-attached | host: Bos | place: Iran: Karaj | collected 2018-10 | reverse complement strand
AAGTTCGAGAACCTGTTCGAGACAGGCGTCATCGATCCCGCCAAGGTGGCTCGCATTGCCCTGGAGAACGCTGCCAGCATCGCCGGCATGTTCCTCACCACCGAGTGTGTCATCGCCGAGAAGAAGGAGCCCGAGCCCGCAATGCCCGCTGGCGCTCCAGGTATGGGCGGCGGCATGGGTGGCATGATGTAATCCCACCTGAGAAATAGAGAGAAAAGATACGTTTTCATAATTCTAGATTTTGCTCCCCTGCTGGCAATGTTCCGGCAGGGGAGTTTTTGTTTATGAATACTGGCCCTTTTTACCGTTTTTGGTGGCATTCAGTAGTGCCTTCACGTTGTTATGGCGCTAAAAAGCAGTTGTTTACCAAAAACCCTGTTAATTCTTCTTGTGGTATTATAAAAAATCACTATATTTGCAGTGAAAAATTAATACCTATGTGATTCAACCCGTTACGGTGAATCACTAACAATATCAATAACTTGATCAGGAATGGAACAACAACGTTTAATTTTCAATTCCCGGGACGAGATGTTGCGCATTGATGTGCCACGTATCGTCTATTTTGAGGCTGATGGTAATTACACCTACATCGTGAACTGCAACAAACTCAAGAGTGCAGTGTGCATGAACCTGGGACAGATGGAGGACGTACTGGCAAAGCGCTTGAAAGAAAAGAAAAGCCTCTTTGCGCGCATCGGCAAGAAGTACATCGTGAACCTTGATTATGTGTACAAGATCAATCCGTTGAAAAAGCAGCTGGTGCTGACCGACTTCACCAATTTCTCCTATCAGCTGGATGTTTCTAAGGATGCTTTGAAGAACCTGAAGGATATCATGGTTCAAATCAAGATTTAACCTCATGGAACTGATTATTGGAAGAGATGGTGCCACCGCCAAGCTCAAGGTGGTGAACGGCACACAGGTGACACTGTATGGCGAGGCGGCCAGCGTGCCTGGTGACGTCAGCCGCCAGCATTGCCAGCTCACAGCTATTGATGACAACACGTTTGTCATCAAGAACATCAAGTCGGCTAACGTGACCTGGGTGAACGGCATCGAGATCCAGAGCAAGCACATCACCAAGGAAGACAAGGTGCAGCTGGGCAAGAGCCGCTTTGACTTGCCGCTGGAGGAGATATTGGAGCAGATGAAGCCCAATATTGTGGACATCGAGGGCTTGAAGCCCGTTTGGGACGAGTACAACAAGAGCATGATTGCCATCAGGAAACGGCAACAGACCAACAGCCTGTTGGCGAGAATTCCGATTTTCCTGACCATGCTGGGCGGTTTGCTCATCGCCTTGAGCGAGTCCATCAGACCCTATTCCATCACTTTCACGGTGATAGCCCTTCTCATTATGGCCTACGGTTTCTACCGCCAGGCTACCGACCGGTCAATCGACAAGCAGGAAAAGTTGAAGAAACAGTTCCAGCGCGACTACGTTTGCCCCAAGTGCGGACGTTTCATGGGCTTTATCGATTATGACCTTTTACATCAAAATAACAACTGTCCTGGCTGTAAAGCGAGGTTCAAAAAATAATTTCATACATTAATCCCACCATTTCGTTCAGTATGACGAAAAATGTTTGGAATTGATGTTGAGGAGATGATAATTTTGCAGTGTAAAAAAACAACAAGAACTGCATTAAAACTTTACGATTATGATTACCGAAGAAACAATCTACACGGGTAACAGCTTGAACGAGGCTGCCAATAACGAGAGCGATTCAAGGAAACTTATCGCTAAGGCGTGGAAACCGGTCACCATCGGCGGCTCAGCAGGCATCATGCTGGGAACCGGTGCCATCGTGATGACCAGCACGCAGGACGACATGGAAATCATGGACGATAATACAACTGTTGCCGATGATTTGCAGACTAGGCTTGACACCCAGCTCGTCGAGTCGGTTGAAGCTGAGGCTAGCGATGCTGCACCAAGCGATGAAGCTAACGATATGACAGAACTGTTGGTCGCAACAGTCGATGACAAGCTGCCGTTCAGCTATGCCTTTGCTTCGGCACGCGATCAGGTGGGTCCTGGTGGCATATTTAACTGGCGCAGTGTGATCTTCAGCACCTATACTGCCGACGAATGGGATGCCATGAGCGAGGAAGAGCATGCACGTTTCGCCGAGCGTGTTCACCCCGAGGTCGCTGCCAATGATGTCAGCAAGGCTGATCTGGAAGAGCACATCGCAATGGCCCCTGTCGATGATGTTGTCATCGATGAGGACTTTGATGAAGATTTTGAGGATGACTTGTTGGCCGAGAACATTGCTGTCGAGGATACTGATGGTAATCTGGATATGGCCCAGGAAATCGTTGAAGAGACCGCTGCTGAGGAAAACGATATGGCTCAGGCCGTTGTCGACGATGCCGCCATGGCCATGATCGACAAGGATATGGCCGAGGCTTCGGCACCCACCGCCCTTGGTCAGCAGCAGGCCGATGTGGAGATCTCGGCACAAGACGTGGTGGATGATTTCGAAGTGGCTCAACTCGACGATGTCATGATCGCCGATGAGGCCGATGACACTCCCATCGAGGATATCGCAATTGCCGATTTGGATGAAGACGATGAAGAGTTCGCTCTCTCCGAGATGTTTGATTTGAAGCCCGTCGATGATATGGCTATGGCAACTCCTGCAACCAAGGCCAGTGATGGTGGTGTCCCCTTTGAGAACTTCCTCTCGGACAACACGGTTCGCATCGTGGGTTACGGCGAATTTGACGGTCACCAGGTAAGAGGTCTTGATCTGAACGGTGACGAAAGAGCTGATATCGCGGTGATTGACATTGATGACTCGGGTGACCTTTCAGGTGCCGACATGATTGTCGAGCAGGGCAATGGAAACCAGTTCACCTATGGTGAGCTTCAGGACTTCGCAATGGCTCAGGAGCATGGAGGTGAACATCACGAAGCAACCACACCCAATCCTGACATTGCCGACGACATGCCTGACTACATGGACGATGCCATGGCACAACTTTAAGTCCTGTCGAAATCCTAAAACAGCTGAGTCATGAAACGTCTCATCATTCTTTCAGTACTGCTGCTGGCTTTAGCCGCTTTGCCCCAATGGGTACAGGCTCGCAGTTACGCCCTGTGTGTGGGTCTCGACGCCTATCCCGAGAGGGTGGGCCGATACCGCGTGAAGCCACTGCGCGTGAGCGCCAACGACGCCCGTGTGATGAAGAAGATGTTCTCGGCCAATGGCTTCAGCACCTCTCTGTTGACCGATAGTTCAGCCACTTGTGAAGCCGTGCTTCGTGCGATGAAGTATCGTTTCTGCACAGCCAAGGAGAATGATGTGGTCATCTTCTACTTTAGCGGTCATGGAACCGAGGAAGGCCTTTTGTGTTATGATAACGTGCTGAGCACCTCTTTGATTGTCGAAGAGTTTAAGCGTTGCAAGGCCAAGACCAAGATGCTGATTGCCGATGCTTGCTATTCCGGAAGAATGCGTAACGACACTGTGTGGCAAAACACCTTCAGCAAGAAGGAGGATGTGATTTTGTTCCTCTCATCGCGTACCAAGGAGGTCTCGCTGGAGACGATGTACAGCAACAGCCTGTTCACGATGTACCTGGAGCGTGGGCTGCGTGGTGGAGCTGACGTGAACAATGACATGAAGATCACCGCAAGGGAATTGTATGACTTTGTACATGAGTCAGTGATACATGATGATTTTTTCAGTGATTCCCAGCACCCGGTGATGTGGGGAGGATTTGATGGTAATAGCGCCATCGTGAATTGGGAAAAGAAAGTGAAAAAGAATAAGAATAAGAATAAGAAACAAAAGAATAAAGACGATGACACCTCAAACGATTAATATCAAGTGCCCTAGTTGTGGCGTTGTTCTTAAAGTGACCAACTCCAAGAACGAACCTGTGAAGCGGTTTGCCTGCCCCAAATGCGCCAAGCCGATTCTCGTGCCGTTCTACAAACTGAGGCCCGAAGACGGTGAGACCCAGATGGATGGCAAGGGCGAGGCCCAGTCCACCCAATTGGCTTCATCAGAGTTGCAGCAGTCGTGTAATCTCACCTGTGGAGGTAAGGAATATGAGTTGGCCATCGGCAGCTACAGCATTGGCCGTCAGGCTGTCACTTCGACTGCCGATATCCAGATTGACACCGATGATCTGTACATGAGCCGTGAACATGCCATGATGAACGTTAGGCGTCTGGCCGACGGTGGCATCAAGGTGGACATCAGCAACCTCAAGAACAAGAACACTACTCTAGTGAACGACTATATGTTGCAACCTGGTGACGCCATCGTGGTCCATGACGGAGATACCATCAAGATGGGTAACACCATCGTGACTGTTCACATCAAATAATTATCGTAATTCATGAAGATTAAGATATTTCCACCGCTAGCGATCCTTGAGCAGGGTAATCGTGAGAAACAGGAAGATTACATCTATCCGCTCATGGGGTGCGCATCCACCGATGACCGTCTGTTCATCGTGTGTGATGGCATGGGTGGCCATGAGGATGGTGAGGTGGCAAGCGAAACCTTTACGATTGCCCTGGCAGAGTATTTCGACAAGCATGCTTCAGGTGACGAGATTCTGTCTGACAAGGTGCTCACCGATGCCATCGCATTTGCCTACGACCGGCTGGATGCCAAGGATAGCGGCAACTTCAAGAAGATGGGTACAACACTCACTCTGCTGTACTTCCATCGTGGCGGGGTCACTGCGGCCCACATCGGTGACAGCCGAATCTACCACTTGAGGCCCGGCAAGAAATTGCTCTACGTGAGCCGTGACCATTCGCTGGTATTCGATCTGTATCAGAGCGGTGAAATATCTTATGGAGAGATGAAAACCTCTGCGCAGAAGCACGTCATCACCCGTGCCGTCCAGCCGGGCGAGGACAACCGCGTCAAGCCTGACATCATCCACATCACTGACGTCAAGCCCGACGACTACTTCTACATGTGCAGCGATGGCATGCTCGAGAAAATGGACAACGATGATGTGTTCAGGTTGTTCTCGGCCTCGGGCAGTGACCAGAAAAAACGTGACACAATCATTGAGGCCACCACAGGTAATCAAGATAATCATAGTGCTTATATTGTTCATGTCCAGGATGTTATCCTTGAACCCAATGATGGACGCAGAACTGTAAACGAAGAGGCTACAGCGCGTTGCAATGCCTTGAACATGAAGCCCGTAGATAAGAATGTGGTCATCAAGGATGAGGAGCCTGCCGACGATGATGCAACGATGTTGTCCAGCACATCTAGAGCCCAGGGGAAGAAAGATTCATCCAAGAAGTCATTGACCGGGTTGTGGTGGGCGATACTGATTGCCGCTATTGTGGCTGTTGCAGCTTGGCTCTCGTTATATGCCTTCACGGGCAAGAGTGGTCATGGGGACAATCAACAGCCTAACGTGACCGAGGTCGAGGAAGTGAAGCCCATTAAGCCGATTCCTCATCATGACCTTGTTGAGGGGAATACTACTCGTTCCGCAAGCCGGAAGATCCATGCTACTAATAGTGACCAAACCTCCAATGAGTCACAGCAAGAGGTGCCAAACAATGAGTCATCTGATGGCAATGAGGATTAATTAAGAATTCATTATCAAGAAGATATAGAGTCATGTCTAGCCAAGATAATAATATCAACGTGGAATCGATGCTCAGGGTGGGCACCGTATTGCATGGAACCTATCGCATCGACAGCTATCTGTCTAGTGGTGGATTTGGAAATACCTATGTGGCCACACACATCAATTTCAATGAGAAATATGCCATCAAGGAGTTTTTCATGAAGGGTGTGAACGAGCGTGACGGCAACAATACTGCCGTGAGCGTGAGCAACAACGAAAAGGTGACCGAGTTTACCGAGCAGCTTGAGAAGTTCAAGAAAGAGGCTCGCCGTTTGCGCATACTTAATAACTCTCACATTGTCAGGGTATATGACCTGTTTGATGAAAACGGAACGGCCTATTATGTGATGGACTTCATCAACGGTGAGAACCTCAAGGAGAAGCTCAAACGACTGGGCCAGCCCATCAACGAGAGCGAGGCTACCGAGGATTTAATCCAAGTGCTCGACGCCCTGCGCGAGGTTCATTCCCAAGGCATCTGGCATCTTGACCTCAAGCCTGCCAACGTGATGATGGATGACAAGAACACCGTCAAGCTCATTGACTTTGGTGCCAGCAAGCAGTTCAACAGCAAGACCGGTGGTGCGTTATCGACATCCTCGGTGACCTATACCAATGGCTATGCCCCCATCGAGCAGATGGAGAAGAGCTACGAGAAATTGGGTCCCTGGACCGATTTCTATGCCCTGGGTGCTACCATCTATAGCCTGTTGTCCAATGAGCGTCCTCCCATGCCCAGTGACATCAACGATGATCATACACCCAATAAGCGTCTCTCCTTACCCTTGCCTGCAGGGGTGAGCGACAAGATGCGCGACTTGATTTTGTGGCTGATGAAAACCAACCGCAAGGAGCGACCTTCTTCGGTTGAAGAGATCACCGACTACATGAAGGCTAACGCCATGGGCTCCTTTGGTGATGCCGAATCAACCATTTTGGAGACCCGCGCCATTGATCGTAATAAGTCGAATGATGAAGTAATTGACTTGGATGACAACGATGCTGATGACTCCTTGATCAACAAGAAGACCAAGAAGGCGATTATCATTGCCGCATGTGCGGGCTTGTTGTTGGCCATTGCCGGCTTCTTCATGTTCAATGGCAAGTCCGATGAGAAGACAGTGGCCGAGACTGAGCAGCAAGTAGTTGATTCGGTCATGACGGTAACGGGCAAGAAGATGACGATCACCCTGGGTGAGTGCAAATACACGGGTAATGTCAATGTTGCTGGCAAACCCGACGGTAAGGGATATGCCGTGTTTGCCAACGGTGACAGCGTGAGCGGCACCTTTGTCAACGGCAACGTTGAGGGTGATAGTATCGTCTACTTCTTTAATGAGAATGGTGATACCTATCTAGGCTCTTTCAAGAAGAATCACTTCACTACTGGACGGTTGACTCAGAAGGATGGTACTTACTTTGAGGGCTCATTTGATGAGAATTATCTGCCGGCCAAGGGTCAGTGGTATAGTAAAAATGGCAAACCGTTAGTTGTGGACGGTAGCGTTAAAAACTAAACGTACTATTATGAAAAGGTACTTGACGATATTATTAATGGCTTTCCTCGTGATGATCTTGCCCGTGATTCATGCTACGGGACAGATTCAACGAGGAACGGTGAGGCCGCCCAAGACCGAGACACCGAAACCTGCCAAGCCAGAAATTAAAAAGCCTAAACGCACTCCCGGCAAACCCAATCGCGGACGTGCACAGTTCGGCTCTCATGGCCGTAAGCCCCGCACTGTAATTCCTGGCAACGGTGAAACTTTTCATCATCAGGAGGAGGAAGAACGGCAATATGAAGTGACTTTCCGCTGCAACATTGATAATGCGACCTTGTTTATCGATGACTATGAAGAGGAAGATGGCCCCAATAGCACCGTCACATTCACCCAAGGTGAATACCAGATCTCGGTCGAGGCTGATGGCTATGAGCCCTGCGACACAGTGATCAATGTTGACCGCGATGGTCAGGTGTTTGATATTATCTTGAAGGAAAAAGATAGGCCTCTCCCCCTGTTGTATGATGACATCGATGAAGACTGGCATCTGTCTTCTCAGTCTTCAAAGGCTAATTCTAAGCCTCAAACCGAGTCCCAACAGCCTGATGAGTCATTGACCTCTCAGCCTGCTACTGTGGAGACTGAGCCTGTGGTAGAGGAAGAGCAGCCTGTGGTAGATGCTGGGCAGCCTGTCGTTGAGGATATTGAGCCAGTTACCGAGAACGAACAAACAGTCATTAAGGAGGAGCCGACCCCCACAACACCAGCCTCCACAACATCGTCTCAGTTCGATGAGTTGTTTCAGCAGTTAGACACTCATTCTGAGCTTGATACCATCACGGTCAAAGGCGTATCATTTACGATGGTGCGTGTTGAGGGTGGTACCTATACACGTTACAAAATCCCCGAGAATATAGAGGAGATCGTCGAAGGCGATGTATATACTGGTGTGCCGCGCGCCCACAACGTGACTGTGTCGAGCTTCTACATTGGAACGTTTGAGGTGACCAATGATTTGTGGTTCGCTGTGATGGCCGATAGCGTGGTCAACGATGGTGGCCTTTACCCGTATGACAACGCAAGCTGGACCCAGTGCCAGGAGTTTATTGCCAAACTGAATAAAATGACTGGTAGGGTGTTCAGATTGCCCACCGATGCCGAGTGGGAATTTGCTGCTCGTGGTGGCGTGAAGAGCCAGGGCTATGTCTTTGCGGGAAGCAACTCAATCGAAGATGTGGCTTGGTATAACGGCAATAGCGATATTGAGTACCATGATGTGGGCACCAAGGAACCCAATGAGTTGGGTATCTATGACATGAGTGGCAATGTCAGGGAATGGTGCCAGGATTTCTATGGCTCTTACAGTGCTGAGCCTCAAGTGAACCCTTATCATGCTTCTGGTACGAATCGAAACTTGCGTGGAGGTATCTGGAGTGGTGTGGAGAGATTCAGCCGTGTAGCATATCGCAGTTCTGGTGCCCCGACTTCAGCTGGGTCGAGAATTGGTGTGCGTCTTGCTCTGGATGCACCTGATGCGGCCTCCTTGTCAATCGCTCAAAACGGCTTGACCATTGAGGTGGAAGAAGAAGGATTTGTGGACATTCTCCATGGCAGTGGCAGTTACACCTACATTGTTGAGGATGGCGCGGAACATGTGTCATGCCGGATTTTCAATAACCAATTGTATGTAACTGGCCTCAGTTGTGGATATGCAACAATCATCATCAGGGACAACGTCACAATGCAGGAAACCGGTTTTGTAGCCCAGGTGACGCTGACCTTGTCGCAGCGCAGTTTAAAAATGATGGTCGGTGAGCAAATGACCATTGACATCACCAATGGCTCCGGGAGTTATTCCATCGAAGGATGTGAGGACATCGTGCAATGCCAGATCAGCAATGACCAGATTGTCGTTCAAGGCCTCAATATCGGTGCCGGAACAGTAACTGTCAAGGACAATGTCACCCTAGTTAAGGCAACATTCAACGTAGATGTTTTTAAGGCTGTAGCAGACGAAACTTTCACTGTTAATGGGGTGTCATTCACAATGAAAGCCGTTCCTGGTGGTTCATTTACTATGGGGAAGCCCGCTGAAGGCCAATCCTATTATGGGAGTTCAATGCCGGTCCACAAAGTTACAGTGTCAAGTTATCAGATTGGCGAAACCGAAGTTACCCAGGGCTTGTGGTTGGCTGTGATGGGAACGAATCCAAGTCGTTTCTCCAGTGCTAACGGATATACCGAGAATTTGAACAAACCTGTAGAATATGTCAATTGGGAGGACTGCCAAGAATTCATCTCCACATTGAATGCGTTGACGGGAAAGAACTTTAGGCTTCCTACCGAGGCCGAATGGGAGTTTGCGGCCCGTGGAGGCAGGTTTGGCGGGGGTTATAAGTATAGTGGAAGCAATGTGCGTGATGAGGTCGCATGGTATAAGGGCAATATTCCCTCCTCGACTTCCGGCACAGATGGATTCGGCACTCAGCCCGTTGGAACCAAGATGGCCAATGAATTGGGAATTTATGACATGAGCGGCAACGTTTGGGAGTGGTGTCAGGACTGGTACGGCAGTTATGGCAGCGAAGCCCAGACCGACCCGACTGGTCCGTCTTCGGGCACTTACCGCGTGCTTCGTGGTGGCAGCTGGGGCGAAAACGAGAGGGACTGCCGCGTTTCCAACCGCGGCAGCGACGGCTCGGGTCTCATGAGCAGCGACAACGGGTTGCGGCTTGCCCTTTAGTTCGTTCTTCCTTGTAAATAAGAAAAAAGAAACTAAAATAATCGTTTTCTTCGCTGTCTTTAGGGACGTGATGTGTCACGTCCGCCAAAACACACGATTTGCCATGGCTGTTATATGTCATCGGTGGCGGACGCGACATATCGCGTCCCTACGTTGTTTTATTTTTCCTTCGATTTGTTTTGTTTCTGCGTAAAAAGTCGTAACTTTGTGGCATCATTCAAACGTGATATAAACCTAAAACAACATAAAGCATTTGAAGATATGAAGAAATTACTATTTTTAATGCTCATGCCGTTGGCAGTGCTTTCGGCATCGG
>JAEEGJ010031761.1_pt1 | contig 10190 bp, 9 predicted proteins | sample 8958761 | NCBI WGS metagenome assembly JAEEGJ01 (sample SAMN16246546, study PRJNA631951) | gut metagenome | biome: gut microbiome; feature: rumen; material: RS-attached | host: Bos | place: Iran: Karaj | collected 2018-10 | reverse complement strand
ACAGGACCCTGGGGCTGGCTGCAGTGGAAGAGGTGGCGCTTGACAAGCTCATCGTAATGCCTGCACACATCCAGCCTTTCAAACAGAATAAAAAAGTAGCTCAGGACAGACACAGACTAAATATGGCTGAACTGGCTTTCAAGGACTGCCCTCAGGCAGAGATCTCCGACTATGAGATCAAAAAAGGAGACATCTCATATTCCTATGAGACCATGAGCCACCTGAGGTCGATATATCCTGACGACGAACTGTTCTTTATCATGGGAGCCGATTCCTTTATAAACGTTGAAAAATGGTATAAAGGTGAAGAGCTTCTGGAAGAGTTCGGCTTTATCGTGAGCTCAAGGCCCGGATATCCTGAAAAGGAGCTGGAGTCCAAGATGAAGTTCTATAAGATGGACTATGACACGAAGATCATCCGCCTTATGACTAAAATGCCCGATATAAGCTCAACTGAGATAAGAGAGACCGCTCTGGCCGGCGAGTCCATCAGACATCTGGTACCTGCAGTAGTTGAAAAATACATTCAGATCAACGGTCTTTATGACGATATGATCAGGAATCCGAGATGGAAACTGGATCGATATTAGAAAGACTCATGAGTTCTGTGATGACGGAACTCAGCGATAAGAGAAGAGTCCATACTCTGGGAGTGAGGGACACAGCCCTCGCTTTGGCCGACAGATATGGCGCAGACCCCGGAAAGGCAGAGATCGCAGCTCTTGCCCATGATCTTTACAGAGGCCTCAGGGGAGAAGAACTGAATAAGACCGTGAAGGAACTGGGTCTTCCGGATAAATATCTGGACAATCCCAACCTGGCTCACGGAAAGATCGCAGCCATCATGCTGGAAAAAAAGTACGGAGTGGAGGACAGGGAGATACTTAACGCCGTGTCCTACCACACCACCGGAAGAGCCGGCATGAGCACTCTGGAAAAGGTAGTCTTCCTGGCGGACGCAATAGAGCCGGGAAGAAATTACCCCGGAGTTGAAGAGGTGAGAGAGGCTGCTGAAAAAGGCCTTGATGAAGGCTGCCTCAGGTCCATGCTGGGGACCATTGAACATGTTCAGGATCAGGGTGCATACCTTGATGAAGATACGACAGAAGCAGCAGAATATTTAAGGAGAACAAATGACAAACAAGGAATACGCAGATTTTGCGGCAAAAATTTTATCATCCAAGAAAGCTACGGATATCATGATCATCGATATCGCAGAAAAGTCCGGCTTTGCTGATTATTTTATCATCGCTACGGGAAATACCGACAGACAGGTGAACAGCATGGCAGACGACGTTGAAGACGCACTGGCAGAAAAGGACCTTCTGGTGAAGTCCATCGAAGGAAAGAATATTTCAGGATGGATCCTCATGGATTTCGGCGATATCATCGTAAATCTTTTCACTCCTGAAATGAGGGATAAATACAACATCGAAAAAATATGGGCTGACTGTCCTGTAGAGCATATAGGAGACTAAATCATTATGGAAGAAAGATATAACTTTAAAGAAATCGAAAAGAAGTGGCAGAAAGTCTGGGAAGATGATCAGACATTCAAGGTAACTGAAGATCCTTCAATGGAGAAGTTCTATTGCCTTGAAATGTTCCCTTATCCTTCAGGCAAGCTCCACATGGGTCACGTGAGAAACTATTCCATCGGAGACGTGGTAGCCAGATTCAAAAAGATGGACGGCTTTAACGTGCTTCATCCCATGGGATTCGACTCATTCGGACTTCCTGCGGAGAACGCTGCCATCCAGCACGGCATCCATCCTTCGACATGGACCTGGGACAACATCCACGAAATGGAAAGACAGCTGAGAGAACTGGGTCTCTCCTATGACTGGGACAGAGAATGCTGCACCTGTTCAGAAGACTATTACCGCTGGATGCAGTGGATATTCATCCAGTTCTATAAGAGGGGACTGGCATATAAGAAAGAGAATCCTGTTAACTGGTGTCCTTCTTGCCAGACAGTACTTGCTAACGAGCAGGTAGTTGACGGCGCCTGCGAAAGATGCAACACTCCAGTTACCAAGAAGAACCTGAGCCAGTGGTATTTCAAGATCACTGATTATGCCGACAGGCTTTTGGAAAACCTGGATAACGGCAAACTTGACGGCTGGCCGCAGAAGGTCAGACTCATGCAGAAGAACTGGATCGGACGTTCCTATGGATGTGAAGTTGATTTCAAGGTCAAGGATTCCGATGAAGTCCTTACCGTATTCACTACCCGTGTAGACACCATCTACGGAACCACCTTCATGGTACTGGCTCCCGAATATCCTACAGTTCTTGAGAACGTAAAGGGGACAGAATACGAAAAAGACGTTCTTGACTACATCGACAGAGTCAACCACATGAACGAGATCGAACGTACTTCCACCACAGCTGAGAAGACAGGTGTGTTCATCGGAAAGTACGCCATCAATCCCTTCACACATAAAGAGATGCCCATCTACATCTCAGACTACGTACTGATGGGCTACGGCACCGGAGCAGTCATGGGCGTTCCCGCTCACGACCAGAGAGACTTCGAGTTCGCCACCAAGTTCGGCCTGGAGATCACTCCCGTAGTAGATCCTCAGGATCCCGAAGTAGACGTAAACAACCTTAAGGAAGCCTGCGCAGCCTCCGGCATCATGATCAATTCAGGAGAGATCACCGGCATGAAGTCCGATGACGCCATCCCTTACATGATCGAGAAGGCCGAGAAGGAAGGCCTGGGCAAGCGCAAGGTAAACTATAAGCTGAGAGACTGGCTCATCTCACGTCAGAGATACTGGGGAACTCCGATCCCTATGATCCACTGCCCTTCCTGCGGTGTTGTTCCCGTACCTGAAGAAGATCTTCCCGTTCTTCTCCCCTATGACGTTGAGTTCACACCCGACGGTGAGAGCCCGCTTGCAAAGTGCGAGTCTTTCATGAACTGCAAGTGCCCCAAGTGCGGCGGCGATGCAAGACGCGATCCCGATACAATGGATACATTCGTTGATTCTTCCTGGTATCAGTTCAGATATCCTGATAACAAGAACGACAAGGAAATGTTCTCCAAAGAGAAGATCGACAAGTTCTGCCCTGTTGACAAGTACGTCGGCGGTGCCGAGCACGCATGCATGCACCTCCTTTACGCAAGGTTCTTTACAAAGGCTATGCGTGATATGGGACTGCTTGATTTCGACGAGCCTTTCACCAGTCTCGTTCACCAGGGTACTATCCTTGGACCTGACGGTCAGAAGATGAGTAAGTCCAGAGGCAACACCGTTGCACCTGACGACTATATCAGCAAGTACGGTTCAGACGTATTCAGAACTTACTTAGGCTTCGGCTTTGCTTACATTGAGGGCGGTCCCTGGGCGGATTCCGGTCTCCAGGCCATCGTCAAATTCTTCAGAAGGATCGAGACCTGCGTAGCAGACTGCACCGGAGCATCCGTTGCCGCAGTTCCGGAGAAATCCTCAATGACTGCAGCCGACAAGGAACTCAACTATGCCGTAAACTATGCGATCAAGAGTTCCACTGCAGATATCGAGAAGTTCCAGTTCAATACTCCTATCGCAAGAATGATGGAACTCCTGAACGCTATCACAAAGTACAGCCAGGACGCTTCGGCCAAGCCGGAATTCAAGAGATTTGCAACAGAGAAGCTCGTTCTTCTCCTTGCACCTTTCGCTCCTCACTTCACCGAAGAACTCTGGTGCGAGACACTCGGCAACGGCTATTCCGTTTACAACCAGAAGTGGCCGGTATGCGATGACAGCGCTCTTGTAAAAGACGAGATCGAGATCGCCGTCCAGATCAACGGTAAGGTTCAGTTCAAGGTCAACATTCCCGCTGAAGCTGACCAGGCTGCAGTTGAAGAGATCGTTAAGGCAGATGACAGGCTTGAAGGTGCCCTCGCAGGCAGATCGGTCATGAAGTTCATCTACGTCAAGGGCAGGATCGCAAACATCGTAGCTAAATAAAAAGAGTAAATAAAATTGACCAACAAGATCAAACAGTGGATAAAAGAACACCGATCGTTCGTGATATATTTTCTCATCAGTGTTTTTGTAACACTGGTTGATATTGTTGTGACACGCGTCAGCGAACGTTTCGTTGATATTGTCATCGCGAACACTATCGGTGTCGTGACCGGATTCGTCATCCAGTATTTTCTCTGCACGAGAAAGATATATGCGGGCAGCATAAAGGCTGCGGTCATATTCTTTGTGACCTGGCTGTTCGGTCTGGGTCTGGCAAATCTTATCGTGTATATAGTAAGAGTGCTGATCTTCGCTAACCGGGAAGGCATCATCTATTACCTGATCGGAAAGGGAGCTTCGATAGCTATCCCGTTCTTCATCCTGTACTTCATCAGGAAAAAGCTTATCCCTGCAAAGAAAGATTAAGAGGCCGGAGGATCAATGAATAAACTGTACGTTTTTCTGCCCTGCTATAACGAGGAACTCAACATCGGCATTCTCATAGATGAATGGATGGAGCAATATGACAAGCTCCTCGGGAACGGATATGAACTTACTGTTTGTCCCATCGATGACTGCAGTAAAGACAACACCCGCGGTGTTATGAATGACAGCGCTGCAAAATACGGTACCGGCAAGGTCAGTGTTATCGTCCACGAAGTAAATAAGAACCTGAGAGGCGGTCTTAACACAAGCATCTCTACTTTCCTTTCCATCGGAAAACCGGGAGACCTCATGTGCCTTATGGACGGCGACGCCACGCACAGTCCTAAGTATGTTCATCCGATGCTCGCGAAAATGAAGTCCACCGGCAAAGACTGCATAATAGCATCACGCTACTGTCCCGGTTCTGATGTCGTAGGACTTAAGGGTTACCGCAAGTTCTTAAGCGACATGGCAAAGATTTATTATTCAGTTGTTCTGAGAGTTCCGGGAGTTAAGGATTACACCTGCGGATACAGACTTTACAATCTCGACTGCATCAGGCGTCTGAAGGATGTTTTCGGAGAAGATCCCATCAAGGAAATGAGCTTTGCATGCATGATGGAATTCCTCTATAAACTGCATCTGTCGGGGACAACATTCGACGAGGTCGGATTCGAACTCAGATATGACAAGAAACAGGGTGACAGTAAGATGCGCGTATCCAGCACGATCAAGAACAGCCTCTTCTCTGCCCTTCGTTTCAGGAAACTGAAGAAACAGATAAGGAAAGCATAATCCATGAAGACCGTAATGCTCGTTTTCGGTACAAGACCCGAAGCAATCAAGATGTGTCCTCTTGTTAAGGAACTTCAGAAACGGAAAAACATTAAGACCGTCGTTGCTGTAACCGGACAACACAGACAGATGCTCGATCAGGTGTTAAAGATCTTCGACGTAAAACCCGATTACGATCTTGCGATAATGAAAGAGAAGCAGACGCTTTTCGATATCACCGCATCTGTGCTAGACGGCATCCGCAAAGTCATAGACGACTGCAAGCCTGACGTTGTACTGGTCCACGGCGATACCTCCACTTCCTTCGCAGCTGCGCTCGCGGCATTCTATATGAACGTCCCGGTCGGCCACGTTGAAGCCGGTCTTCGTACATACGACATCAGGAGTCCTTACCCCGAAGAATTCAATCGGGAAGCAGTCGGCATAATCAGCAACTATAACTTTGCACCTACTGAAACCGCAAAGGATAACCTTCTGCGCGAAGGCAAAAAGCCCGACAGTATTTTCGTTACCGGCAATACAGTCATCGATGCGCTCAAGTACACATATTCCGAGTCTTATTCTCATCCCGAGCTCGAATGGGTCGGTGATTCCAAGCTTATCCTTATCACTGCACACAGGAGAGAGAACTTAGATCACCTTGAGGATATGTTCCGCGCCATCAAGCGAGTTCTTGACGAGCATGATGACATCAAGGCTATCTATCCCGTTCATTTGAATCCCGTAGTCAGGAATGCCGCTTCGAACGTATTCGGCGGTAATGACAGGATCCATCTTATCGATCCTCTCGACGTATCAGACTTTCACAATTTCATCGGCAGAAGCCACCTGATCCTTACCGATTCCGGCGGTATTCAGGAAGAGGCTCCCGGCTTCGGCATTCCCGTACTTGGCATGAGAGATACGACTGAACGTCCGGAAGGCATCAAAGCAGGCACTTTAAGACTTGTCGGAACCGATGAGGAAACCATCTACCGTAATTTCAAGGAACTGATCACTGACCGCGATGCCTACATGAGCATGAGCAATGCCGTTAACCCTGACGGTGACGGACATGCCTGTGAACGTATCGCCGACATTCTCGAATCAGGCAACTGATAATCCGAAACAATTGACATAACACTATGGACGGCATTTATTTGCCGTCTATTAATATGCGGGTAACAACTTCCTTTTAGCGATGTGATAAAATAACATCAAGATTATTTTAGGAGGCGTGCCATGGACTTTATCAGTTTTGTCAATATGATCGACATCATGACTTGCATCATCTCGGTCGAGACCAAAGATGACGGTTCATACGGTGAGATCCGCATCGTTACGGGCAATGCCCCCTATATCGCATCTATCGAGAACGCCGATGAATCTGCGCCTCAGATGCTCACCAACAAATTCGTTCCGAACAGCCTTTACGAGAACTACTTTCCGAAGGATCTCAATTTCGAGGATTTCTGCTACAGATGCGCTGTCCTTAAACAGCCCATGCATACCTACGTCCATCCGGACAGATATGATTTCTGGTTTAATCTCTACATGATCCCTCTGGGCAACAAGGGCAACCTCCACTACTGCACTTATTCGCAGGTGCTGACAAAGAACGCCGATTCCGAAGAAATGAGCAACACATCAGCTTCGATAGCGACGGATGTCCTCAACACCTGCATAAAGCTCAGAGGCGCAACCAATTTCCGGCATACGATGGATGAGGTCATCTCCGACATAAGAAAGCTTTGTGATGCGCAGTCGTGCGTTATCCTTCTGACAGATCATGAGACAAGGAGCTGCAGAGCCCTTTGTGAATCAAGGAATGAATACTCGATGCTTCCGAGCATGAAAGGTGTATTAAGGGATGGCTTCTACGATCTGACGCTCTCCTGGAAGGAAACCATCGGCGGAAGCAACTGCCTCATTGCCAAGAACAAAAACGAATGGGATTACGTCAAGGAGAAGAATCCTGCGTGGTATGAATCCCTCATGGCCAACCACGTTGACAGTATCGTTCTCTTCCCTCTGACATATAACGACGAGATATTGGGTTATATATGGGCCTGCAATTTTGATACGGAGAACACGGTTAAGATCAAGCAGACTCTTGAGCTTACAACGTTCTTCGTTGCTTCAGAGATAGGCAATCAGCGCCTTTTAGAAAGACTTAAGAAGCTCAGTTCCATGGACATGCTGACAGGAGTTCTGAACAGGAATGAGATGAACAACACAGTCGACAGCCTGAGAAAAAACTCTGACAATTCCATCAAGGGACTCGGCGTGGTTTTCGCTGATCTTAACGGACTTAAGAGAGTCAATGACTGCGGCGGACACGCAGCCGGCGATCTTCTGATCAAGAACGCGGCTATCACTCTTCAGAATGCCTTCATAGGTGATCAGATCTTCAGAGCCGGCGGAGACGAGTTTATGATCCTTCTCTCCTTCACCACCGAAGAAGCTATAATTGAAAAGTGCAACAAGGCAAAGCAGCTTTCAAAACACTACGACAATCTTTCATTTGCTATCGGCTATTGTTATCAGAACGATTCATCCGATATCACGGGCGCTCTGAAGCTCGCGGATGAGAGAATGTACGAAGACAAAGAAAAGTTCTACAAACTGCACCCCGAACTTAAGAGATAACAAAAGAAGCAGGAATTGATCCTGCTTCTTTTTGTTTGGCTTTATCTTATTGCAATATCACGTTTTCACGATACCTGAATCATCGATCTGATCAGTGGTATTAAATCCGGTGCAGCTCATAATGAACCTTAATTCGCTGTTTACTTTCGTTATGAATTTTTCAACACCCAGAGTGCCTTCTGCTTCCAATGCGGGAAGCATTGATCTGCCGACCGCCGCGGCATCCGCACCCAACGCAAGGCACTTATAGACATCAGCACCCGAAGCTATTCCGCAGTCGACAAAGATCTTAACATCCCTTCCGGCAAGTGCTTTCCTGATCGAAGGCAGGATCATCATGGGCGGGACCGCATAAGGAAGCCTTCCGTGATGGTGGCTGACGATTATTGCCTTGGCACCGAGATCCGCGCATTTAACCGCTTCCTCTTCGCTTAATACACCCTTGACCACAAACGGGAGCTTGGTCGATTCAATGTAAGAGCGGATCATGTCTGAGGTCTGCACATCCATCTTTTCTCCGGCCACGACGTCCAGGCCTTCCGCACCGAAGATGTGATCGATATCCATTCCGATTCCGAACGCACCAACATCTTCTGCAAACTTCATCTGGTCTCTTACCTTCAAGTTGTCCGCATAAGGCTTTACGATACGTATGGTCTTGGCTCCGGTATCAACTATGCGCCTGAACATGTCATTTTCCATCATACCGACAAAGTTAAGTATGTTCTTGTTTTTAGCGGCAACCGAGTATTCCTCAAGACCGGTAAGCTTACGTCCTTCATACTGACGCAGATGCGAAAACGCGGGCATCATTACGGGGCTTGCAAACCTCTCTCCGAACAGTTCTACACTTGTGTCGGCAACTGCCGAATCAATAAGACGTTCCTTAATGAGAATACTGTCCATATAACGTTCAGTTATCTCATTACTGTCAGAAATCCTGCTATATGCCATAAAGCACCTCCTTGAGGTAATCCATATAATGAATATATTCTTCGTCCGTATTCAAGTGTTCGAGTATTACTGGCATATCCTTATCGATGCCGTCCATCTTTTCCACATAATAGCGCAAAGGAAACTCACCTTTTCCCGGAGCACATTCTTCAAGCTGGAATGTGTATTCTTCCTTAAGATGAACATCCTTGATGTGACAGCTCCTTATCCTGTTTCCAAGAAGTTCAACACAGCGGTCCACAAATTGTTCTGCGCCGTAATACCGCTCAAAAGAATTGGTCATGTTGATTATGTCCATATGGACCGCGAAACGGTCACGGTCAACCTCTTCGATCAGTCTTACATAATCCTCCGGACCAGTCGGGACCATCCACGGCATCGGTTCCAACGTGAAATACGTGTTGCTGATCTCAGATCTGTCGATGATCTCACGGACCATACTGACTATTTCTTTTCTGGTCTCTTTGCTGAAATTCTCCTTATAATGGCCGTCCCAACGCGGTCCCAGAGCTCCCGCGACATTCACGGCGCACCTTGCGCCTATCCTGTCTGCTAACTGAAGCTGTCTTACGCAATAGTCCCTTTGGGCTTTTCTGTCCCCGGGTTCAACAGCCATGGCGTTTCTCCATATGCCCACTTCTGCTATCAGGAGATCATTGGCTTCAGCAGCTTTTACATATTCGCTTATCTTGTCTTCGGGGTCATTAGCCGAGAGCGGGAATACAACCGCGCGGCATCCCAATTCCGCCTGATTCTTTGCCCATTGCTCCGCTGAATCATGCTTAAGCGGACTCGATGTGCCAAGTCTCATAATTACCTCCTGACTATCCTAATTCCCGGGTCTCCCCGATTATCTTGATTCCTATGTCGCAGTTAACTTTCTTCTTCATCGCCACATCGGAATGACCCAGAAAATGGCCATACTTAAAAGTGCCAATAGATACGGTAAGGTCTGAAATAACATACAGGTCTCCAAGTCCCGTATCCCCGTTAAGTCCGCTGTTTATATCGGCACTGACGACATAAGCTCCCGATGAATTTATCTTTCCGATCGCGCTCTTTGCAGGTTCTTTCACTTCGCCTTTGAAACCCGTGCCGAAGATACAGTCGACTATGGTCTTATACTTACTGTAATCACTGTCATTTACGACAGGTATTCCTTTCGAGACGCATATATCATAAAAGTGCTTTCCGTCCTCCGAGAACGAATCACCGTACAGAAGAACGATCTCACAATCAAAGCCCTTATCTTTCAGCAATGAAGCCACGACAAAACCGTCTCCCGCATTATTGCCTTTACCGCAGATAACGCCGACTGGACCTTTCCAGTCAACCTGATCGAAGATAGCCTTCCCTGCCCTTTCCATTAATTCTTTGGAGGGGACAAGATTCTCGATAGTCCATCTGTCTCTTTCGGCCATT
>JAEEGJ010031759.1_pt1 | contig 10190 bp, 7 predicted proteins | sample 8958761 | NCBI WGS metagenome assembly JAEEGJ01 (sample SAMN16246546, study PRJNA631951) | gut metagenome | biome: gut microbiome; feature: rumen; material: RS-attached | host: Bos | place: Iran: Karaj | collected 2018-10 | reverse complement strand
ACTTACGGCAAAATCAATGCTTCTGGAGCTGGCCAAAAATTACCAGAAGTACAATGCTGTTAAGAACCAGCCTCTCGTACCCTATAAAATGACCGGAAAATCTGTCTGATCGCAGCATCAAGAACCTGAAGTTTACCATCAGGCAGGACAGTACCTGGTACTACACGGGCAAGCCCGTAACTCCCGGCAAGTATGATATCAGGGTTCAGATGAAGGTGGGAAAATCCTGGGTAGACATACCCGAAGACGAAGCAGTCCGGTACTACGACATCATCGAATACAGGAACAACGTGAAGGTGGGAAATTCTGCTGTCATCTGCATTAAAGGCAGGAACGGTTTCGGCGGTACGACCACATTAAAGTTCAAGATCCTTAAAGCATCTCAAAAGTAATCTGCCAAAACCCGGTTTTGGAAAGAGCGGATGCGTGAAAAAGAGGGCAGCCATCACGGCCGCCCTCTTATAATTTTCATTGATTGCGAGATTTCTTTTAACCGAAATATCTCTTGAGAAGTCCTGCGAAGGCTCTGCCGTGCCTTGCCTCGTCTCTTCCGATCTCATGAACTACGTCATGGATGGCGTCGAGGTTGAGCTCCTTGGTCTTCTTGGCAAGATCTGCTCTTCCCTGGGTTGCGCCATACTCAGCCTCTGCACGAAGCTCGAGGTTCTTCTTGGTGGAGTTTGTGAGATCCTCACCCAGCAGCTCGCAGAACATTGCTGCATGCTCTGCCTCTTCCCAGGCTGCCTTCTCATAGAAAGCGCCAATCTCGGGATATCCCTCGCGGATCGCAACACGAGCCATGGCAAGGTACATTCCGACCTCGTGGCACTCACCGTCACGCATCTCACGAAGACCCTGCTTAACTTCCTCGGGTGCGCTGCTTGCTACGCCGAGAACATGCTCACAGGCCCATACCTTCTCGCCTTCTTCCTGCTTTGTGAATTTCTCAGCGGGAGCTTTACACTTGGGGCAGAACTCCGGGGGCTGATCGCCTTCATGAATGTAACCGCATACCTGACATATCCATTTCATAAGAAATATCTCCTTTCCCGCGCCTCAGCGCCTCTTTGAATAAATATTCAAAAAATCGGACAGCCGTCCTCTATAACAATAACACAATTCGGATGGCAACGCTCAGTTTTATAAATATTTAATAAAGAACTAAGGAATTGTTTGAAAATTTATTTCATTCCGTGTACTTTTTTGCGTTATACTATTATATGGGGAAAAGAACTGTGTATGGAGGCTTAGGTTTATGAATATCGTGAGTGAAAAGATCAAGAGTCACTATGATTCCTTGCCGGCTTCAGAAAAGCTGGTTGCAGATTATGTCCTCAAGAACAAGGACGCCCTCTTTAAACATCCCATAAAACAGCTGGCTGTGCTGTCCGGAACCACTCAGGCGGCCTGGACAAGATTTGCACAGGCAATCGGATATAACGGTCTTAAGGATCTTAAAAACGCATACTATGCTGAGGCCAATACCACCCTTGAGCAGACTGATAAGGGCGGACCCAAGGTCACCTTCAAGGATGTGAATGAATATACATCGCTGCAGTCCATCGCGGACAACATATGCGCCACAAGCGTTCAGGCGGTGAACACAACCTACAGGCTTTTTGATGTTGGAACCTTCAGCGAGACGGTGGCCGATATCGTTAATGCCAGGCAGATTCAGGTGTTTGGTGTCGGTACTGCCAGCGTTGCAGCATACGACTTATACTGTAAGCTCTGCAGGATTCACTACAACGTGGTCTTCAACCATGACCATCACATGAATCTCATGACAATTTCTCAGATCAGCGAGGGCGACGTTGCCATATTCTTCAGCGATAACGCCAAGAACACTGAGATCATGCAGCTCTTTACAATTGCAAAAGAGAGAGGCGCTGTGACCATAGCTGTTACAAAGCTGGGAAACAACGCGCTGACCACCGGCTGCGATCACGTGCTCTTTGCCACATCGCCGGAGATTGATAAAAAGAGCGGAATCACAAGTTCGCGTTTCGCACAGCTCTTTATCGTGGATACGCTTTACACGGCAATCGCCAACAAGGATTACGAGAACATAAAGGGATATCTGAAGAACTCCTACGATGTTTTCCACGACACCGCGAGAGAATGATGGTATCATAATCACAGCATAAACATACCGGAATTCGAAAGGAGATACATATATGGATTTAATTCCCAGCTTTACCGTTGACCATACAAAGATAGTCCCGGGAATCTTCACCAGCAGAGTGGATACCCTTGGGGACTACAGGGTTACAACCTATGATGTCAGAATCACAAGGCCTAACGTAGAGCCCGCTGTTGATGTGGCTGCAATGCACTCACTGGAGCATGTCATCGCAACCTTCTTAAGGAACGACCCGGACTGGAAGGATGAGATCGTGTACTGGGGACCCATGGGGTGCCTCACAGGCTGCTATCTCATAATGAAAGGAAACCGCGCGCCCAAGGAGATCCATGACCTGCTGCTGCGTGCTTTCAGATCAGTTAAGGAGTATGATGAAGTTCCCGGCGCACAGGCTGTGAACTGCGGCAATTATCGCATGCACAATCTGGAGATGGCAAAGTGGTATGCTGACAGATTTGCAAATTACCTGGCTGAGAACGCAGATAATGACGCGATCTTCGAGTATCCCAAGTCCGAGAGGCTTGTGACTGAAGACGGACGTCAGTTCTTTGATTCATAATGAAATGAAATTTCAGCGAAAGGTAGATCATATATGAAAATCGGAATAATAGGCGCAATGGAAGTTGAAGTAGAGGCGCTTAAGCGCAATATGGAGATCACAAAAACCGTGTCGAAGGCTTCGATGGAATTCTTTGAGGGAAAGCTCGGCGGCACGGATGTTGTCGTAGTAAGAAGCGGAGTCGGCAAAGTAAATGCCGGCATATGTGTACAGATACTCTGTGATGTCTTTTCCGTGACCCACGTTCTGAATACCGGTGTTGCAGGCTCTCTGGATGCCCGCATTAATATCGGAGACATCGTTCTTTCAACGGATGCCAGCTACCATGACGTGGACGCCACGGTCTTTGGATACAAGAAGGGAGAGGTTCCCCAGCTGGGAGTTCACTCTTTTCCCGCAGACAGAGAGCTCATTGACAAGGCTAAGGCAGCCATCGCGAAAGCTGCTCCTGACCTGGGAGTATTCGAGGGCAGGGTCTGCAGCGGCGACCAGTTCATCTCATCACCTGAGGTGAAGAAGGCCATCATCGAGGAGCAGGGCGGGATGTGTGCCGAGATGGAAGGCGCTGCGATCGCCCAGGCGTGCTACCTCAACAAGGTGCCCTTCGTGATCATCCGCGCCATCTCTGACAAGGCAGACGGCAGCGACATCGTGGACTACCCTGTATTTGAGAAGAAGGCCGCTCACGACTGCGCTGCACTGGTGCAGGAGATGATGAGCTCGATGTGAGCGGGGTTCATCGGGCCTGAGTCAATTTGTGGCTTCTGAGCCTGCTTTGAAGTGTGATTTGGCGGACGAGGATTCTTTTGAATCAGAATTGTGATCAGTGTTTTTCAGTATTTTAAATTCAATGCAATAGATTTTGGCGGAAGGGTCAGATCTATTGCATTTTTTTGGGCTTTTTCGATTGATATGGGTGCTTGTTTGAAATCTATTGCAATTTTCTCGATTTTTTGCAATAGATTTTTTGAGGGCGTCATATATGACCGAAACCGACTTAAATTTTTCAATGTATTTCGCCCGTGTTCAAAAATCTATTGAAAATGGTGTAGAATTAATAGCACAATTATCGGGAACAGAATACCGAAACGAAATGTTTAAGAGAAAACAAAGAGCAAATAAGGGAATACCAAAACCGAAACGTAAAAAGACAATCGATATTTATCGAATAAAGAATACGTATCCGCACGGCAAACCGACGCAAGGACACAAAGATCTGGTATGAGTCGGATGCTGTGCGTGGATTCTCCGACGCAATTCACGAAAAGACAGAGTTGTGTCGGATAAAGCTCTATAAAATCCAGTTTGTTGAGTAGAAGCACAATTGTTAAAGAGAGAAAAACAAAAAGAAAAGAGAACGCAGAGAACAGAAAGCAAAGAGGAGAGCATATGCAGGGATATAGCATTACAAAAGACAACGTCGACACCATCGTGGATAAGAAGTTCATCAGGGTGTTCGATCTGAAATATGAAGAGGGAAGGCATTACTTTGATGCCACCAGGCGCTCGCTGGATGATCTGGTAGCAGTGAAAACAGAAGAAGAATTTAAGAAGATGCTTCCGGATGCGGTCAGCTGCGTGGTGATAATTGATAATGACGGGGAAGAGGAGAAACTTCTTTTGTCCTACGAATACAGATATCCCACAGGAAGGTTCCTGCTCGGAGTTCCGGCAGGGCTCGTGGACAAGGAAGATGAGGACGCAGCAAGTCCGATACTTGAGACAGCTAAGCGGGAGATCCGCGAGGAGACAGGACTTGTGATCGACGAGTCAAAAGACAGGCTCTCAGTGATCAACCCGTTGGTCTTCAGCTCGCCCGGAATGACGGATGAGAGCAACGCACTGGTGCTTGCTGTCTTCAAGAACGTAGATCTGTCTGCCCTCACACAGGACGGCGCTGAGGGCCAGGAGTGCTTTGACGGATTTGTCCTTCTTAATAAGGAAAAGGCAAAAGAAATCCTGAAGAGCGGAGTGGACGAGAACGGCCACTTTTACTCTGTCTACACCTGGGCAGCCCTGACGTGGTTCTGCACCGATATGTGGAAATGATCCGGAGAGGAAAGAATTAGTAAGGCTGGCTATGAGTCTGCTAAGAGAGGAACGGTTATGAAGAAAAGAGTTCTTGCAGGAGTTTTAGCTACACTGATGATGCTGATGCCGATAAATGCAGCAGCATTTGATAGTGGTGCAGTTCAAAACGAAGCCAGTATCATTGCAGAAGAATCGGAAATCCGGCTACAGGACGCTGATGGAAAAGAGCTGTCGGACGATGCCGTGGATGCTACAACTGAAGCCGCAGCCGAAGATTCTTTTACACCGGAAGAGGACGCACTTTCCGATGACGACGCAGAGACCGTCATCGATGAAGATGAGGCGCTTCTGGATGATTCCGAGGATACTCCGATTGAGGAGCAAAGCGGGACCGTTGACAATCTTCAATGGAAATTGGACAGCAACAGGGTACTTACAATTTCCGGACAAGGCGCAATGAAGAATTTTACGGATTCGGACAATACGCCGTGGAAAGATTTTGAATATGATATCAGAAAAGTAGTGATCTCTGAAGGCGTAACCTCAGTGGGAGACAATGCTTTCAGCTGGTTTAACCGGATACAATCGGTTGAGATCGGACCTGATGTTAAAACAATCGGAATCAGCGCGTTTTACAAATGCAGCTCACTGACATCGGTCAGTATATCGGATAACGTCACCACTCTGGGAACGAGCTCTTTTGCCTTTTGCGGTTTTACTGAATTTCATTTTCCCGAAGAGCTGGTAACAATAGGGGACAGTGCATTCTGGTACTGCAATAGATTAAAAGAAGCAGTTATTCCGGGCAATGTGACAACTATCGAATCAGGAGCCTTTTCCGAATGCGACAGCCTTGTGAAAGTAAGCCTGCCGGAAGGACTGACCAGTATAGGATATATCGCGTTTGAGAAATGCGAAAAACTTAAGTCGATCACCATACCTGAGAGTGTTACAACAATCGGCGAACAGACCTTTATTTCGTGCAGTGAGCTGCAATCTGTTGTTATAAAAGGAAAAATAGAAAAGCTTCCTGATCATATTTTTGAGAAATGTGGGAACCTCAGTAATGTCGAACTTCCGGAGGGACTGAAAGAAATTGGTTCTGATTGCTTTTACGGATGTCATTCGCTGCGCAGTCTTACGATACCTTCCACAGTTACAACAATGGGAGCGAGGGTTTTTTACAGCTGCTTTAATCTTGCATACCTCGATCTTCCACAGGGACTGACATCATTAAACTTTGAAACATTTGCAGCATCAGGCCTCATCAGTATAACTATTCCCGATAGCTTAGATTGGTTTCCGGCCTATTGTTTTAATGGATGTTCTTACCTGACCAGCATATATCTTCCCGGCACTTTTGATTTGGTTGGAGATTATGCCTTTAAGAACTGTAACAACCTGGCTGATGTCTATTTTTACGGAAGCGAGGAGGAATGGAACTCCGTTACGATCGGCAACTATAACGAGCCGCTTTTGAATGCCACCATGCATTTCTATAGTCGTACAACGAGCAAATGCGGTGACAAGGCCGAGTGGGACTTTGCAGATGGAGTACTGACAATCTCAGGGTCCGGCGAAATGTATGACTTCGTCTTTGACGACGGAGAAGACGGGGAAATAACGGTTCCCTGGTGGGATATCCATACTCAGGTTAGAAAAGTCGTGATCAAATCCGGTATAACCAGCATTGGTTCATGTGCCTTTATTCATCACTACGGGCTTGAGGAAATCCATATACCCAAGACAGTTAAGAAAGTAAGCCAATCTGCTTTTTACTCATCCATGCTAAAGGACGTGTACTACAGGGGGACCGAATCTGACTGGGAAAAGATCACAATAGGAAGAGAGAACGATCCTCTGAAAAATGCCACAAAGCATTTCCCTGTCCCAGAGAGCGACAAAGCAGAGATATGGAAGCAATTCATGTCTGTGGACAACGGGATATATGACAAGGATTTGGCCTACGAACTTGGCGTTTTCAGCGAGAAAGCCGAGAACTCCTCCGATAGTGGTATCAGAGCTGCGTACACGGAAATGGGGCTTGATAATATCATGACCGGAAGCAAGAGCGGATCCCGTATATACTCCGATGATTTCGGTTATGCCATAGGAAGCATAGATATCGGTGACGACAATGTGATTGTCATCACAGCCAGGGGAACCATCAACGGAAGAGAAGCTTTGCTTGATGGGACCACCGGAATCACAAAGGGAAATTTCTTTGGATACAATTCGGTAGATGTGTCGTATCAGTTTGAAGAGATTGTATGGAAGGCCCTGAACTCATATCTTGATAAGTATCCTTATCTGGAGAGCGGAGATCAGGGACTGAAGATTGTGGTATGCGGTCACAGCCTTGGAGGAGCCGCAGCAAATCTTGTGGGTGCAAGGCTTGATATTCTTCTGGACCGCGGCGAGTTTCTGGCAAGCATTATGAGCAGTTCAGATGTGTATACTTACACGTTCGGGGCGATCGACTCTGTCTCCAAGTATTACTATGAGCTGGAAGAGTCGCTTTTGTCCGGCCCCAAAGTTGTGAAAAAAGAGAGTAACTATTCAGTCCCGCTGAAGAACGGATTTGAAAACATTCATAATATTTATAATGAAAAAGACTCTTTTGCACCGGGGTCACTTAAGGTACAGGTCATAAATGCTGCGGGAGCTGTGTTAGATGTCAGTACCGGAAATGCCTTCTCGCTGTATGGGAAGTTTGGCCACATGCATTTGTTCTCGCATGAGTATGGCTCCGAGTTTTCTACCAGCACACCGAACCACGATATGCCCGGATATCTGAATGCAATCCGGGAGTCGTTTATTAGTCAATGTGCTATGGGGGACTATGTGATCCACGGCGTTGTTGCCTGTCCTGTGGACATCTTCATACTCAAAGACGGAGAAATTGTCGGGAGGATATGGAATAATTACCGGATTGAGGAAAATGATCCGGATATAACACTTTACACTACCAACTATACTGTCAAACACTTCTTTTTACCTAAAGGTAATTACGATGTAGAGATTCTTTCCCAGGGAGATACTGAAATGAGCTGCTTCCTGGAGGACGACTTCGGAAAAAATGTATCCTATGACAATGTGGATCTTATCGAGTGGAAGTCCTTCTTATTCAAGGACGTCTGCTCCGTGGAGGAGGGAAAGACCCCGCAACTCTATGTATTGGATGATTATGGAGAGATCAGCAAAAAGGTTATGCCTGATGGCGAGGAAAAAGACCTGACTCCGGGCGGAGGCGAAGAGGAAGAAGAGGAAGAGTCTGAATACGGCGATGTCCTTCCTGAGGATGTTCCGGCGAGCGGAATTATACCCGACGGTATCTGGCTCGGCGGCGTTAAGGACCTTACCTACGACGGAAAGAAGCAGACCCAGGAATTCAGGGTATATGACGGAACAAACCTTCTTGTTAACAAGACCGACTACACGGTTTCCTACAAGAACAACCAGAAGGCGTATGAAATAGATGATCCTGCCAACCTGACTGATGCGGACCGCAAGTATGCACCGCAGATAATTCTTAAAATGAAGGGCAATTACAGTGGAAAAGAGTCAAAGTTCTTTTCCATAAAGCCGCTTTCAATAGAGGATACGCAAGCCTTCTCAGTCTATATGAAGAAGTCCGGTAAGACTACAAAGCCGGCGCTTTCCTGGAATGGAAAAGAGCTAAAGCTCAATCAGGATTACACTGCGGATGCCGGAGATGGTTTCGTCACCTTCACGGGATGTGGAAACTTCACAGGTACAAGAGTACTTGATACCGGTGAGGCGGCAGCAGGCGTAAAGCAGGTGGCAATGAGCAAGGTAAAGGCCACTGCAATTCCTACTCAGCTCTACACAGGCAGCGCCTACACGATTGACGCGCTTAAGGCGAAAGACAATGTGACGCCTTTGGGCTTTGTTCTTACATATAATAATGAAACGCTCAAGAAGGATGTGGACTACAGAGTCACGAAGATCCTGAACGCCACGGCAGCAGGCAAGGCAACCATCGTCCTGGAAGGCCTTAACAACGGTGGTGTACCCGGGGCTTTAGATAGCTCTTTTGTCGGAGAAAGAAGGATAACCTTCAGCATTAAGGCATACCCCATGACCGGAAATCAGATCGGCATCGCTGCATCTGATGGCAGCAGCGATCTTACGGCAGAGTTCGCGAAAGCCGGAGCAAAGCCAAAGCTGAGGGTAATGTTTGGTGACAGGATCCTGAAGGAAGGCAGGGATTACGCCCTGAAGTATTCGGGAAATACTGTGTATCCCGCCAGGTCTGCGAAGGTCACCATAACCGGAAAAGGCAATTTCAGCGGAAGTACTGCTAAGGGCTTTACTGTGACGCCAAAAGCTTTTTCAGAAAGTAATGGCATCCACGTCATTGCAACGGACAAGCCATATGCCAAGAAGGCAGGAAAGTTTAGCACGACGGTAAAGGTTTACGACAGAGAGGGCAAGCTTCTCAAAGCCGGAACAGACTATGAAAAGAAGATAGGATACTACTTGAACGGCATTGAGCTCACAAATACATCACATCCTCAGGAGGGAGATGTGATCACAGTGAAAGTCACCGGCCGCGGCGGATATTCGGCAGATACGATAGAGAGCACCTACAGAATACTGCCAAGCGGAACGAGCAATGACCTGTCAAAGGCAACCATTAAGATAAAGAACCAGAGCTACAACAAGGGCAAAGCTGTCTATATCACATCTCAGGACCAGTTCACCATGGCGGTAATCGGGAAGCAGAATACGCCTCTTACCCTCAGCAACGATGGCGGAGTGACAGGAGACTTCGAGGTTGTACCGGGAAGTTATGTGAAAAATAAGAACAAGGGAACTGCCCAGGTTACATTCCGTGGCGTCGGAAAATACAGCGGATTAAAGACAGTGAAGTTCTCGATCGGTGCAAGATCGATCCTGGATATCTGGTTTGGATGGTTTTAAGGAACCGCATACCTGAGCATAGTTTCCGCAAATTGGCTTGCTATGCACATATTCAGATGATAAACTTGGAATGGTCAAATTGAAGACAAAGGGAGGTCTTAATTATGGTAAATTGGAACAATCTCGACACACTGGATTCATTTCAGGCTTTTTTCAACATCTCAAACGTTGATGTTGCAGAGGCCATGGCCGGCGAGAATGGCGCAGAGAGAGTGAAGAAGTACTCAGTGCCCATGGCAGCAGGTCTTGCATACAACTACGCAGCAAAGGAAGTTGACGACGACATCTTAAAGGCTCTCGCAGCTCTGGCTGATGAAGCTCAGCTTTTGGAGAAGTTTGAAGCTCTTTACAACGGAGAAGTCATCAACACCGGAGAGAAGCGCCTTGTTCTTCACCAGCTCCTTCGCGGACAGCTCGGAAATGCCGTTACAGCTGACGGTGTGGACAAGAGAGAGTTCTATTTAAATGAGCAGAAGAGGATCGCTGATTTCGCAAACAAGGTACACGCAG
>JAEEGJ010031756.1_pt1 | contig 10191 bp, 9 predicted proteins | sample 8958761 | NCBI WGS metagenome assembly JAEEGJ01 (sample SAMN16246546, study PRJNA631951) | gut metagenome | biome: gut microbiome; feature: rumen; material: RS-attached | host: Bos | place: Iran: Karaj | collected 2018-10 | reverse complement strand
TGACAATGATTTTACGCCCCGACAGCATAGTAAGTGTCAGGTCAGGAGTAGATTCCATACTTTCAATCATGTGCGGATTCACCCAATATTTTTTCCCATCTAACCGCATTACATCAATCATATGTTTATAATTATATACTTTAATTATAATCTTTTTTTTTCATATTTCAATTATTATTTTCATTATATGCAAAAAATATAGCTTTTTTTGATAGTTTTTTAGATATTTTTTCCACTTTTTTATAATTTTTCATTATATAAATAAGAATGTATGACAAAATGCATCATACGATATATTATTATATTTATACTAAGGAATTATTATATATGGCAACTACACCCTGTATATACATTATTGAAGATGAAGAATCTATTTCTAAACTCATTCAGCTCTATCTGACAAAAGAACAAATTGAATCAAAACCTTTTTTAAACGCTGAAGCAGCATTACAGGAACTCAAGGATGGACATAAACCAAACCTCATCATTCTTGACTTAAACCTTCCTGGAATGAGCGGATTTGAATTTCTTGAAGAATTACAGAAACAATTCAGTAAAGACATGCCTTCTGTAATGATTCTTTCAGCGCGTGATACAGATGAAGACATCATAAAAGGCCTTGGCTATGGAGCAGATGACTTTGTTACAAAACCATTCTCTCCTGGTGTACTGATTGCACGTATAAAAGCAAACCTTCGCCGTCAGAGTTTCTTCCTTGAAAAAATGGAAGCAACAATAAACTTTGGCCCATATTCACTATTACTTGGAAGCTGCGTACTTAAAAAGAATGGTCAGAAAATCTCTCTTTCGACAAAAGAATATGAAGTTCTTGAATTCCTTGTAAAGAATGCAGGTCAGGTAATTGCCCCTGAAAAAATCTACCAGAATGTCTGGAAAGTTGAATACGGTGATATTACAGCCGTTGCCGTTTACATTCAGCGTCTCCGCAAAAAAATCGAAGACAATCCTTCGGATTGTAAATACATAAAAACAGATTTTGGTAACGGATACATTTTTTCTGATGAATATATGACTAAAAACTGTTAGTAATACCTTATGAAGATACGAAAACAATTTTTGATTCTATCATTTTTAGTTGTTTCAGTTCCTATTCTTTGCTCTGTTTTTATTATTATTCATACTTACGTTCACTCTCCAAACAGATATCTTCTTGAAGGTACAGTTCCACCCCAAAAAGAAGACTTCCCTCATCTGACTGATAAGGAATTAGCTAACCTTACAAATTCATTAAAAATGCTGCCTCAGGAAGTTGAAGCAGTTTTATGCCGTACAACTGACAGAAAAATTATTTATTCAACAATTCCAGATATTAAAGCAGGAACTTATATGTCCAGAGAGGAACTTCTTGAATATGCCTCTCAAACCTCAGATAAATACTTTTACCAGTTTACACGACTACCAACAATAGATTCACAAACCTTTTTAATTACAAGACTTTCACTTAAAAGAATTAACAATGAAAAGAAAACCCGTACTTATCTTAAAATCCTTTTTGCTATTATCATAATTACTTTTTCAAGTCTTATTACAATTCTTTTTATAACAAGGGCAATTTTTGAAGGACTTAATAAGATAGAGCATTCCAGCACACAACTTGCCGAAGGAAAACTCAACAAACCTATTACTACAGAAAATAATTCCAGCAAGGAAAATGAATTTACATGCATTATGCATAGCCTTGAAAAAATGCGCTGCGAATTACTGGAAATGCAGACCAGCAAAAACCGTTTTATTACAGGCATCAGTCATGATCTTAGAACTCCTGTTGCTGTAATAAAAGGTTATTCCGAAGCAATTTTAGATGATGTAATTACAGAAGACACAGAAATCAAAAGATCCATGGATCTTATTGAACACAAAGCATCTCAGCTAGAAGGTATGATTGATACCCTTATCAACTTCATGAAGCTTAATAATACAGAAATTAAAGAAAATCTTGTAACTAACTCAATTACAAAACTGATTAAAGACTTTGCTAAATATGTTGAAATCACAGGTAAAGTTTTTAAACGTAATGTAAGTACAGATATTCAGTTACCAAAAGATATCCGAATACCTATTAATAACCAGCTGGTGCACCGTTCTTTTGAAAACCTGTTCAGCAATGCTATCAGATATACAAAAGATAATGATTTAATTGAGATTATTGCCTATACAAATGAAACTGAAAAAGCAAAATCAATCATCTTACAGATAAAAGATTCTGGTGTAGGAATTGATAAAAAAGACGTTGATCATATTTTTGAAACCTTTTACCGGGGAACAAACTCCCGCAAGGAAGAAGGAATGGGCATAGGACTTTCTGTAGTAAAGAGCATTATGGATACCCATGGCTGGGAAATTTCTGTTACATCTCAGAAAAAGAAAGGAACCTGTTTTACAATTGTTATCCCTTACTAAGGCTATACCTGATTAAAAAAGCTCTTCAAGAAAACGGTTCAAAAAAAGCATTCCTTCCCTGCTCATAGCATAACGGCCGTATTGAGTAAGTGTGCAGAGTCCTTTTTCTTTCCATGCATTAAAAAGTGAAAGAAATTTCTCAGGTAAATCACAGGCAAAAGTCTCTTTATACTCTTTTTCTGATATACCAATTGTTTTTCTGAGCCCCATCATAAAAAACTCAAATTGAGAAGTCTCAAGTTCAATATTTTCAGAACTCTGTGGAGGCTGTCCATTCTGTACTTTTATATATTCATCTATATCAGAATTATTAGTCCATCTGAAGCCTGTGCCATCCGGCTTATAGACTGTACCACAGGCTCCACTTCCACAACCGATATAATTTCCATGATTCCAGTAAACAAGATTATGACGACATTCTTTTCCAGGGAGGCAAAAATTTGAAACCTCGTACCATTTATAGCCGTGTGCTTCGAGGAAGTCTCTGCCGGCTAGCCATAACTTATCCGCATAATCAAAATCATAATCCAGGTTACCAGCAGCAAGTTGTTTTCCAAAGGGCGTATTTTCTTCAATGGTAAGGGAATACAAAGAAATATGATCTGGTTTATACAAACAAAGTTCATTCAGCCCTGCAATAAGGCTCTCTTCAGACTCTCCGGGAAGCCCTGAAATCAGATCATATGAAACTTCACCCTTCCAGTTCCGTTTTATGATTTCCATAGCTTTTATGTTTGTCTGAATATCTGCACGCCGACAGGCTTTTTTGAGAACAGCATCACTCATACTCTGTATTCCGCAGGAAATACGTGTAACTCCACAGTCAGAAAGAGCTCGCAGCAGAGTTTCAGTTACATCATCCGGATTAACTTCAATAGTAATTTCAATATCAGAAGCAAGTTCTGCTGTAGTTCTTATTTTTGAAAAGATTTTTTTAAGCTGATTTTCAGTCAGAAGGCTCGGAGTTCCGCCGCCTATATAAATTGTATTAAGTTTTTTGATATTATATTCTGAAATACGGAGGTCGATTTCATTACACAATGCATCTATAAAAGAATCAGGAACTGCTTTATATGGCTTACTGAAAAAGTCACAATAGGCGCATTTTGAAATACAAAAAGGAATATGTATATAAAGGGAACTTTCCATCATCAAAAGCTATCAGAATAAACGGAAACTCTTAAACGGAAAATAACACATAAATACTTTTGCACTTACATCTTCTTTATTTACAGCTCCCCAGAGACGTGAATCGTCAGAAGATTTTCTGTTATCTGCAAGTACAAAGTATTCGTTATATCCCAGTGTAAATTCATCAAAAGAGCCTTTTATACCAATTTCTGTATCCCAATCTGAAGGTGGAACAAAGAAAGTAACATTATAAGGTTTGTCTACAATTTCAAATTCTGTAAGAAAATGCTTTTGACCGGCCGGTTTGATATAGAGAACATAATCTCTCATATAAATAGTATCACCAGGCATTCCAACAACACGGCGCAAATGTGCTTTAGATGCAGGCAGTTCAGTTTTTTCGATTATTGAAATCTTCTGTGCTGTGAAAAATCGTACAAAAATATCTGCCTGACGTTTAAAAAAGTTAACATCTACAGAATTACGTGGCTTTAAGAGTACGATATCCCCACGTTCATAGGTATTCAGCAATGGAGAAACCATTACAACAGAGTTCTCAGGAACATCGGGTATCATAGAACATGAATTCTGATTTACAGGATAAACAAGATATGTAATTGCAAGATTTACAAATATATAGAGACAGATAAAGAAAAGAATTACTGAAACTGCACGTTTCTGACGTTCTTTTTTAAGCTGATATGAAAAAACTTCTATATTGCGGTTCATGTTGTTCCTTATTTATAAAAAAATATCATAAAGTATAGTTTATTACAACACAGTTTTTTTTGAGTAACTGAATACCCTTCACTATGTTTTTAATTTAAGGTGTGTAAGTATAAACGCATCATAATATAGAACAAGCAGAATTTTATTCAGTTACGCTTAGAATTCTGGTAACTTGAAAGGCATAAGACTATACTTTATAATATATCATTATGTCCGACAGAAAGATTATTGCAGAAAACAGAAAAGCACGATTTGACTACTTCATTGAAGATACTTACGAATGCGGAATTGTACTGGAAGGTACAGAGGTCAAATCTGTAAAGAATGGAAATATCTCATTTCCTGACGCCTTTGCGGAAATTACAAATGGCGAGGTATGGGTAAAGAACTTCCATATTTCTGAATATTCTTTCTCTTCTATATTTAATCACGATCCGGACAGGCCTAAAAAGCTTCTGCTCCATGCAGAGGAAATCAAAAGGCTTACCCGCCGTGTTGAAGAAAAGGGCTGTACACTTATCCCTTTGGATTTTTATCTTAAAGACGGCCGTGTAAAAGTTACACTGGGGGTTTGTAAAGGTAAAAAGCAGTATGATAAGCGTGCAGCAATTAAAGACCGCGATGTTCAGAGAGACATCCAGCGGGAATTTGCAGGAAAGCTAAGGGGTTGATTTGAAGAACACAAGAATTGTTTCAAAAAAATCAATTTTATCAGCAATTCTTCTCATTTTCACAGCAGTTCTTTCTGCTCAAAGTTATAATATTGACTATTATGGCATCGTCTCTACAGAAATAGATGCAAATATGTCAAAAATGACAAGTGACCTCTATTTTACCCAGCTTTCTGAAATAAATAATTTTTCCGTTTCAGATAAAAGAACTACTCCAAACCTTTCAGAACGTCCTGACGCATCCGAATTTGCAGAAGGCAAACTTTCATTTTTCACCTTAATCACAAAAGATACTAATGCAGATAAATGGATTACTACTTACTATGTAGTAGACAAAACTAAAAACGAAGAACATTCAAAACGCAAAATATATGATTCCTTCTATAAATTATTGATGGAACCAAAAGATGTATTAAAAGATACTATCAAACAGTTAATTGAAAACGACAACGCTGCAACAGGTATAAGTACCTCTATTCAGGAATCAAGCACTTCGAAATCAGCTAAAATCGCTTCTACAGAAGAACTTTCCGGTACCTGGAGCGGGGAAGACAGCATCAATAAAATTGTAATAATGCGTGGTGGCCGTGGCTTTGTAATTTTTAATAACGGCGCCTCAATGAATATTACTGTTGAACTTTCGGGTTCAGAATCAAACAGAACAGTAACCGTAATTCAAAAAGGTAATTCAAACGCCTCATTCTATCCGGATCTAAAACGAACCGCAGCCCTTTCTGCAGCAGTTTCTGCAGCTCCGATAAAATGGACACTCACTTTAACAGATACTAATACTCTTAAGGGAATAAAAAACACACTTCTTCCGGATGGAGACGATTACAAAGAAGGTACAATTCCTGTTGTTTGGACTAAACTTAATTAGTTGTTTGAGATAATTTAATTAGATTTGAGGAATATCATAAACAGGAATACCGGTAACTATCGGTTTCTTATTTTTTCCTAATACAATATTTCCACAGCTTACATCGTATAAAAAGAAAACCAATGCAAAAAGCAGTGCAAAAGCAAGACCAGCAATTTTACAGATTCTTTCAGAAATAAAATCTGGTTCTTCATGGCGCAAAACAGTACCTGTATCGTACAAGGTTGTCTGAGCCGGTCTAAGACCTGTAATTTTTACTAATTTCTCCCCTTCACTCACATAATCAAGCTTATGAGCATAAGACGCAATTACAGCACGGTCATTCTGAAGGGCCGCAAGCTCAAGAGAAAGCTCACTGTTAATATTCTGAATATCAGAAGTCTGGCGGCTTATAAGCCGCTTCTGCTCCTCCATCTTATTATAACAATGAAGACTATTCTGTCCAAAAGTCATGGATAGAAGAACATAAACGAAGGTACCTAAAAATATAGCTGCCAAATACTTTGCACGATTCATAGATAATTTAATAATCGGCAAAAAATTTCATTTTCTGAAATGAAAATATGTGTTATAATAAAAAAAAGAATATAGTAAATATAACTGTTTTTTTCGACTCATCCTGCCGATAAATAAAAAGTATATTACTATCCGTTTGAGAGGAGCTATATGAGTAAATCTGATGACAATACAAATGAACTTGAGAGCTACGGTGTTTGGGTAAAGAATTCAACAGGTGGCAGCGAAAATACCGAGACCCCAGCAGACACATCGGACGAACTGAATCTTGATGATGTTGGCTTGGATTTACCAGATTTTGATGACTCCGACTTTTCCGACATGTTTAAGGATGAACCGGAAGGAGTTGATTCTAATCCTCTTGATGATTTTGGAAGTGAAGACGATACAACACTCAGCACAGATGAGCTTGCTAATATAACAGATGGTTTTGAAGTTGAACAGGTTGATGCTCCAGCCGAAACTGATGACCTTGATTTAGGCGATTTTGACATTCCAGAAACAACTGAAGAAGTTTCAGAAGAAGTAACAGATGCTGCAGAAGATGCTGGTGAAGAAGTTAGTTTTGATACAGAATTCACAGATTCAACTGATGATTTAAGTTTTGACACAGAAATTACTGAAACTGAAGAAACAGCAGAGACTTCAGATGATGATTTGAACTTTGATCTTGGAGAATCAGAGGTTAAAACAGAAGATGTAAGTTTTGATATTGATGATTCTCTTGCTGTTGATGAAAGCGAAGCCGTTCCTGAAGAAGTAAACTTTGAAACAGATGATACAACTTCAGAAACTGAAGAAGTTTCTTTTGGTGATGACGAAGAAATCTCACTTGATGACTTTATGGACGGTGGCTTCTCAGATGAATCAGTAGCAGCCGGAAATAACGGTTATGAACCAGGTGCAGAACCTGCAGCCGTTTCTTCTAACACTGAAGAATTGTCTCTCGATGACTTTATGGACGGAGATTCATTTGAATCAGCTCCAGCAGAAGTAAAAGAAGCAGAACCAATCGTTGACGAAGCTCCACTTGATATGGATATCAGTTTTGATGATTCTGCAGATACAGTAGAAACAGAAGACAATGTATCTCTTGATATTATTGATGATGATATTGATGATGAAACAGATGATTCTGAAGAAGTAGAAACAGAAGAAGTTTCACTTGATGATTTTGGTTCAAGTTTTACAGCAGAAGAAACCACTACCCCATCAGTAAGTTCTTCTTCAGAAAATATCAGTACAGAAGATATTGATCTTTCAGACTTTGGAATTGATGCAGATGCAGAAGAAACTCCAATTGTTCAGGACGTAGAAGAATCAAAGAATAAAGATAAGATTGTAGATTATGATCTTTCTGTTGGTGATGAAAATACAGCAACAGCTCCAGTTGTAAATGAAATTAAATCTGATACAACTGAGGAAGCTGAAGAAATCGCAGAACCAGTTGAAGAAAAGCCAGCTGAAAATGCAAATACAACTTCAGTTGATAATTCACTCTTACAGCAGATTGTTTCAGAGCTTTCAAGTCTTAAAGACGAAATGAATAAGCTCAAATCAAATCTTGCAGAAATCAAAACTCAGGAAAATACAGTTAATCCAGCCGCAGTTGTTGCTGCCGGAGCCGCAGGTATTGCAGCCGGTGCTGCTGTCGCTGCCCTTTCAAATGACGATGTAAATCCAGAAACTGCAGAAGAAGATAAAGGCGGATTCTTCAGCGAAGACGATGGTGATGATACAATTGCCCTTTCATTCGATGAACTTGATAACATCATGAATACTGCAGAGTTTGGTGATACTGTTGAAGCTGTAACTGAATCAGAAGAAGAAGCTCCTGCTGAAGAAACAGTTGTTGAAGAACCTGCAATCGAGGAACCAGTAGTAGACGATACAATTTCTGAAGATCCGGTAATCGAAGAAACTTCAGTTGATATTGATACAGATTCTGTAGAAGCTGCAGAAACAGAAGAAAGCTTTGATATTGAAGAAGTTCCAGTTGAAGCTGATGATACAGTTATTGAAGAATCAATTATTTCTTCTGAAGTAGAACCAACTGAAATTACAGATTCTGTAGATTCAGAAATTGAAAATGCTATTTCAGATGAAACAGATACATCACTTGATGACATCACATTTGATGATAATCAGACAGATGACTTTGACTTCTCAGATGAAAAACTTGAAGAACCAAAGATTGATGAGTTTATTCCAGACGGAAATGATGAACTTTATGAAAATGAAGAACTTCCAGATGAGATTTCAATTCCTAAGGAAGACGACCTTCTTGTTGAATCAACTTCATCAGACTTTATGGATTCAGTAAAAGAAACTACTGAAGAAGATGCAACTGCAACAGAGTTTATTGCAGAAGAATCAATTGAAGAAGATACATTAGACCTTCCTTCAGAGCTCCCTTCTGAACTTCCTGACACAATCGAAGAGCCGGTTGAAGAAGAAACAGTTTCTGAAGAAATTACAGAAGAACCTGTTATTGAAGAAGAATCAGTAATTGATGATGAACCGGTTATTGAGGAAGAAGCAGCTGTTGAGGAAACAATTGCCGAAGAACCTGTAATTGACGAACCAGTCATCGAAGAAACAGTAGAAACACCTGTTGAAGAAGCAGTTGATGAAACAGAAGTTATTGATGATGATATTCCAACAGTAGACAAGCTTTTGAGTGATGAACCTGTAGAAGAAGAAGTTAGTTCAGTTCCTTCATTTGCAGAAGTTGATAATCTTGATAACAATCTTTCAGAAAGCAACCTTGCTTACCTTGATAAGCAGAACGCTGACGGAGTTTCAGATTCAATTGCAAATGCAGACCTTAAACAGGATATCAAGTCAGTTCTTCTTTACATGGATCAGCTGCTTGAGAACCTTCCTGAAGAAAAGATTGTTGAATTTGCTAAGTCAGATGAATTTGTAACTTATAAGAAACTGTTCAATGAATTAGGACTTTCTTGATATGGGACTTCTTTCACGAGCCAGTACCCTGGATACACCAGTAACAACTCAGGGGCTGGCTTTTTCTGATTTTATAAATAAACATTCAATCAAATTATGTACTTTACTCGAACAAAAAAACAGTTATTACTGCGTAAGTAATAGTATTGGTTTTGATTGTAAATCTATAATTTGCGCTGATTCAACTGTTGATTTCTGGAATGGAATCTGCAGCAATTCTAACAAAATCTATACTTTTACTGGAACAGACAAAAATCCTCTTTTACAACTTTTTTCAATTAACCTTAAAGAAAAGCTTCAGGAGCTTTCTGTCTATAAAAATAGTTCAAACCAAATCCTTTTATGCGAAGGAATACTTTCAGATAAGGCTGTACAAGATTTTAATAAAATCTCAAATTCAGAACATACAAATGAATACAATAATATCAATCCATTATTAAAAGAAAACACTGTCGTTTTATTGTATAAAATTGATATCGAAAAAGCAGTAAAAGCATTTTATAATTCCCAGAGTACAAATACAAAACACAATTTCGAAAGTTTTAATAAAGCAATAATAAATGAAGTTTATAACAGATTTGCATGCTTATATAATAATTCAGACACAACAATAAAAGACTCTGATCACAGCATCAAAACTGTAATAATTACAGATAAAGCTTATTCCGTAGAACTCATAACTCAGCATATAAAATTGAATCTTCAGGAAGTCTTTGATTCTTATGCCTCTGAAGTTCAGATTTCTTTTTCAGGAAAAGCAACTTCCTGCGACGCAATAAAAGATTATTTACAGGCGGAATAATTTTGAAGGTAACAATTCAAAAAGCAAAAAATGGAGAAAATACAGCTTCTGTATAAGGGCACTTTCTTCACTCA
>JAEEGJ010031752.1_pt1 | contig 10191 bp, 5 predicted proteins | sample 8958761 | NCBI WGS metagenome assembly JAEEGJ01 (sample SAMN16246546, study PRJNA631951) | gut metagenome | biome: gut microbiome; feature: rumen; material: RS-attached | host: Bos | place: Iran: Karaj | collected 2018-10 | reverse complement strand
GCGTTTCGATATCGGTGCGGTCGGTCGCAAAGAAAGCCTTCGCTTCGGTAAGGCCCTTGCGGTCCTTGCGAATGACACCCTTACTGTCGCACATCACCAAGTTTTCTTTCTTGAGACCGAGCGACAAATACAAGCGAGTACAAGCACAGGCGGCTGCACCCGCACCATTCACCACCATCTTCACGTTGCGAATGCTCTTGCCAGCCACTTCGATTGCGTTCAAGAGGCCTGCAGAAGAAATGATAGCCGTACCGTGCTGGTCATCGTGCATCACGGGGATATCGAGTTCGGTCTTCAGGGTGTCTTCGATTTCGAAGCATTCCGGAGCCTTGATGTCTTCAAGGTTGATACCGCCGAACGTCGGGGCGATACCCTTCACGATTTCGATAAACTTCTTCGGATCCTTTTCGTTGATTTCGATGTCAAACACATCGATACCGGCGTAAATCTTGAAGAGGAGAGCCTTGCCTTCCATCACCGGCTTGCCAGCGAGGGCGCCAATGTCGCCGAGGCCGAGCACTGCGGTACCGTTACTGATCACAGCAACGAGGTTACCCTTACCGGTGTATTCGTAAGCGAGGTTGTTATCCTTTTCGATTTCCAAGCAAGGAGCAGCTACACCCGGAGTGTAAGCGAGACCCAAGTCGGTCTGCGTGCTATGCGGCTTGGTCGGCACGATTTCGATTTTGCCGGGCTTGCCCATGGCGTGGTATTCGAGAGCTTTTTCTTTTAAATCCTTGCTCATTCTTTTCTCCTTGTTTTCGCCAGCATCTAAAGCCGCGAAAGTTCAATTTTCGGGCGCAAAAATAGAAAAAAGAAAGGGTACTGTAAAGATTTTTGTACCCATTTAAGAAAGATGTATTTTTCAGCCGTCTAAAAGGAGTCTAGACGCCCCTTTTGGGCCATTGGCGCGAACGGTCTTCCGTGAGCAACAAAGCCCCAGGCGTTAAGCTGGGGCGGTTGCGAGAGTGAGCGCTCTGGGGACGTACTTAACTAGATTGGGCGCGAACGGTCTATATTCGCATAGAGATGTCGAGGGCCTTTACACTATGTGTAAGAGCGCCGACCGAAATATAGTCGAGACCGAGGGTCGCGATTTCCTTGGCGCGTTCGAGCGTCATGTTGCCGGAACCTTCGACCAGCACCTTGTCGCCGCTTTCCTTGATAATCTTCAAGGCTTCGGCCATCATTTCGTTGCTCATGTTGTCGAGCATGATGACGTCTACACCCTTGTTCAGGAGTGCGCGCAGCTGGTCAAAATTTTCAACTTCCATTTCGACCATCAAGTTCTGCTTGTTGTTCTTCTTCACGACTTCGAGAGCCTGGAGCACGCCACCCGCTGCAGCAATGTGGTTATCCTTCACGAGCACCATGTCAAAGAGACCCATACGGTGGTTGGATCCGCCACCCACGCGAACGGCATACTTCTGCAAAGTGCGGAAACCGGGAACCGTCTTACGGGTATCGAGAACTTTAGTTTTGCCAGCCTTCAAAGCTTCCTGGAAGGTATGGGCAACCGTTGCCACACCGGAAAGTTGCTGGATAAAATTCAAAAGCGTGCGTTCACCAGTCAAGAGTTCGTGCGTCGTGCCGTCCATTTCGGCAATCAGGTCACCCTTCTTCACCACATCGCCGTCTTTCTTGTGGAGAGTCACCTTCACGTTTGCCTTGAGTTCCCGGAACACAAGTTCAATCACCGGGAGGCCTGCAAGTACGCCATCTTCTTTTGCAATCAAGCGGGCATGCTGCTTTTGGTCAGCAGGAATCGTCCATTCGCTCGTCACATCACCCGTGCGAACGTCTTCGGCCAAAGCTAGACGGATCATAGTCAGAGCGTCTTCTACAGGAAAAACTGGTGTTGAATTGTCGCCGTACATTATTGCGCTCCCTTACCGGTTAGAACAACATAAACTGTGCGCACCAAAATCTGGAAGTCGAGAAGCAGGCTCATGTTTTCGAAGTAATACATGTCATACTGCAACTTGATTTTCACGTCTTCGGTGCTGGTATCGTAATGGTGGCACACCTGAGCCCAACCGGTCAGACCCGGTTTCATTTTCAGGCGGCTAATATAGAACGGAATTTCTTCACGAAGCTTGGCAATAAACACGGCACGTTCCGGGCGCGGGCCGACCATGCTCATGTCGCCTTTAAGCACGCATAAAATCTGCGGAAGTTCATCGATACGAGTCTTGCGCAAGAACTTGCCCACCTTGGTAATGCGGGGGTCGTCCTTGGTGGCCCACTGGGCACCGAACTTTTCAGCATCGGTACGCATAGTGCGGAACTTGAACACCGTAAACGGCTTGCCATAAAGGCCAATGCGTTCCTGAGAATAGAACACCGGGCCATGATCTTCGAGCTTGATTGCAATAGCAGCCAGCACACAAACCGGGAAAGAAATTATTCCGAGGAAGGCGCCAAACAGAATGTCAATCACACGCTTCACGCGCACCTGCCACAAAGGCATGGTAAACGCAAACAGCTCCTGCAATTCAAAGCCGTAAACCAAGTTCGCCTTGAACTGGCCGTTAATTACGCTATAAAGTTCAGGCACCAGATAAATGTGAACAGGCTGGTCGCACACCCACACAAGCACGCGCATAATTTCTTGCGGCGAAGAACTTTCGTGCGCAATGATGATACCCGTCACCTTGTACTTTTTAATGAGGGCAGCAAGGTCTGCGTACTTGCCGAGCACCGGCACGTTCGCAAACTCATGTTCCATGACCTGGAAGCGTTCATCGACAAAGCCCACCACGCGCTGGCCGCGTTCCGGAGTCTTTGCAAGCGCTTCGGCAATCTTCTTGCCCGCTTCGGTAGCACCCAGCACCAGAATGTTGTTCGCGCCAAAACCAAGGCTCAAGAGCCTGCGCAGGCAGCGGTAAATGAGCATTCTGAAGAGAATCACCAGGAACAGCGCAAAGCCGCCATAGATAAAGATCCACGGGAATCTAGAACCGTACAGGTAACCGCTATTGAGCGGTTCGTTCACCATGACCTTACCGATAAATTCAGCACCGAACAGCACCGCAATCACAAGCACAATGCCAATCAGCACGGCACGCAACACGCGCAAAATCTGGTGCGTACGCGACATCAACAGCCACGAACGGTAAAGACCCGCACAAGTGAACAGCACAAGCCAGCCCACATTCAGCACGAGGCCCATGTGCCAATATTCAGCAAAAGTCTTGCTCGGGTCGAACTTGTCGGCAATCCAGCCACTGTGGAACTGCACCCAGAAGGCGAGTACAAAACAAATAGACAACGCCACGAAGTCCGAAAGGACAACGAGAACGCGTTCCAATGTAGCGGCGCGAATCATAACAGCCCTAAATTACCAAATTACAGAATCTCAGATTTTTCGTTTTTCCCCGTTTTTTAGGCGAGGAAACGAATCACCTGGCTCTTTTCGACAATTTCGGGCAGGGCGTCGATGGCGTCCACAGCCTTCGAGGTCTTGCAATCCTGAGTCTTTTCGGTGATAACCACGATAGAAACCTTACCCGGATCCTTCACGTTCTTCTGGATAATGGTTTCGATGGAAATCTTGTTTTCGGCCAGGATGCTGGTAATCTTGGCAAGCACACCGCAAGCGTCACGAGAAGTGAAGCGCAGGTAATAGCGGGCAGAGGTTTCCGAAATCGGAACGAGCGTTGCAGAGTTGTCGACGTTGAACCAGCCCATCGGGAGAGCCTTGCGCTTACCCTGGTCCACGGAACGAGCCAAGGAAACAAGGTCCGCCACCACGGCAGAGGCGGTCGGCAAGCGGCCGGCGCCAGCGCCAGTCTGAACCGTTTCGCCCAGGTTGTCGCACTTGAGGTACACGGCATTGATCACGCCGTTCACGTTGGAAAGTAGGTTTTCGTTAGAAACGAAGCACGGATGGACACGGGCGTCCACGCGGTCACCGTCACGGTGATAGATGCCGAGGAGCTTCACGCAGCAGCCAAGTTCCTTGGCGAATGCGATATCCTGGGCGGTAATCTTGGAAATACCCGTCACGTGAATCTTTTCGAAGTCCACACGGTGGCCGCTGCAGAGGCTAGCGAGCAAGGCTGTCTTGTGAGCGGAGTCGATACCTTCGATATCGAAGGTCGGGTCAGCTTCGGCAAAGCCGAGCTTCTGGGCATCCTTCAGAACCACGTCGAAGTCCAGGCCTTCGTCGGCCATGCGGCTGAGGATGTAGTTACAAGTACCGTTAATAATGCAGCTCAGGTGTTCCACCGTAGAGCCGAGCAAGCCTTCCTGCAGGCTACGGATGATAGGAATGCCACCGCCCACGGCAGCTTCGAACAGCACATGCAGACCGTTCTTGGCTGCAAGCGGGAAAATTTCGTGGCCGTACTTGGCGAGGAGAGCCTTGTTGGCAGTCACCACATGCTTGCCGCTTTCGAGAGCAGCGAGAATCCACTTGCGCGGCATGTTGTAGCCACCGGCAAGTTCCACGAGCACGTCGATATCGTTACCGGCAATCATTTCGTCGGCATTAGTCGAAACCTTGTAGCCCTTTGCCTTGTACGGGGCAACTTCTTCTTCAGACTTTGCGCAGATGCAAGCCAGTTCGAGTTCAACACCGAGCTTTTCCTTGTATTCAGCAATCTTCTGTTCCAGAATCTGAATAACACCGCCACCGACGGTTCCAGTACCAATAAGTCCAATACGCAGCATAAGGCGTCTCCATTTTAAATTTTTACGCGCACAAATATAGAATTTTGCGCTAGTTTCCCACAGCCACCTTGCGAGTTCCGTAACCGATTCGGAGCACATAATGGCCCGAAACAGGCACCGCGATGCTGAAATTCGCGCTATTTGCGGTTCCACGGAGCACCACATTGCCCTGCATATCGAACAATACATACCTGTCGCCCGCACGGGCTCCCGCCACCTGCAAGTTGCGATTTACAACGTACACGCTAAACTGCGGCACAGGAATCTGTTCAAACGAGTCCTTCTTTCCGCTGCTAGAAGACTTATCCGATTTCGTACTCGAACTAGACGATTTTGCAGAACTTGAGCTCGACTTTGCAGAAGAGCTGCTCTTTGCGCTGCTGCTCGAAACGCTCGACGACGACTTCACGGAACTGCTGCTCGATTTCGGCGGCTCCGCAGAAGAACTAGACGCAACGCTCGATGACGATTCACTAGAACTAGATGCAACTGAACTGCTCGAAGGGGCCTCTTCAAAGGTTGCTACGAGATTGACATCTTCCGTTGCGCTAAAGGAACAATAGGACTTCGTTCCGCATAAGTTATCCCATTCCACAAAACGGTAACCATCATAAGGTATAGCCTGTACATAAACCGTTGTCCCATAATCATAGGTTCCATAAGCAGTGGGGTTAGACAGATTGGACCACGTGTTTCCAACCTTAACACGACCCGCATCAGGATCTTCCGCAGTAGCCCGAACAGTTACAGTGATTATACTCCACTTTGCATAGAAATTAAGGTAGCCGAAATCAGTCGCAGCAATTTCGGTAACAAGTTCGTCACTCAAGAATTTTGGTGACATGTACCAGCCTTCAAACGTATAGCCTTCACGTTTCTGTTCCGGCAAAGTAAGCGTCTCTCCGGGCGTGTAGAAAAGATAAGCACACGAACCCGTGGTATCCGTATGGAGAGCCGCGATATACCGTTCATCCTTTTGGGTAAACACAGGATAATCATCGCCCTGTTTCCAGACTTTGCCATCGACACCCCCCGCAATCGCATTACCCAGAGAGTCCTTCTGTACATAGTCATGCAAAGTTGTCGCGAGCGAACCATCTTTAAAACCACTTGCCGCAACCGACTGGGCGCCGTCAACATCGACCCCTTCCGCAGCCTTATAGAAAACGTTTTCTATGGCCCACACATCAGCAGGCCGAGAAATCGTATATCCATCCGAGAAAGATCCCATATTGTAATTGTTCAGTATATATGACTGCAATGGCTTATATTCTATTCTATCTTTCTTAGATGCTATGAAAAAGCTAGCGTTGCTTCCAATTAAGCCACCAAGCAAACCTCTCCCCTCTCCGTTCATATCAAAGACGCTGTAATTATTCACTATAAGAGCGTTCCCGAGAAGATGCCCAACAAGAGATCCTGCATTAATAAAAATATAATCGTCAGTCGATTCGTTTTCCAGATAAGCGGTCCCCTTACTATAATTCTGTACGAGAGTCAATTCTCCATAACTGCTCCCCACAAGGCCTCCCATATCCGCTTCTTCTTTCGCGATCATCTTGCCTTCAAAACTGCTATTCTTAACAACAAGATTGGTTTCGGAATGTCCGACAAGTCCGCCTACGCCTCCAATTCTAGGCAAGCTACACCTGTATCCATAACAAATACTCTTTCTGACATCAATATTGCCCTTGAAATGGCAGTTATCCACAATCAGCGGATTATACAAAGACGCAACGATGCCGCTGCCCACAGAATAGGAATCGACAATCGTCAGATTGCGAATAACGGAGGGTGTTCCATCGGCCTTTGACAAAATATTGTCTATCATTCCGAAAGAGTCAAACATGTATAGACCCGAAATACTATGTCCCTGGCCATCGAACGTTCCCCAGAAATTAGATATCTGCAACCAAGGCAAGAACTTATTCGCTCTTGACTTATCAAGAGTTCCATCCGACTTCAAGACATTTTCATTTACCACAATATCTTTCGTAAGTTTAGCGCATAGGTTAGCATACGGCCCCACTCGATCGAGGCTGTCCATTCCGTTTACCATTTGAGCAAAGCCATAGAGTTCTGCCACATCCGAAATCTCATAGCAATTGTCTGCGGCATCCAATGTAGGCGTTTTCAGTTTGACCCACTTTGCATAGAAATCCTTATCGCCAGCATCCGTATCGCTCATAGAGTCAATCCGGTTCCCCGTCAATTCGGCGTTATCGTACCATCCTTCAAGAAAATAGCCCTCTTTAAAGGCATTATTTGCAGTTGGAAGATTACCATTAAAGCCTTCCACATATTTACAGGATGTAGTTTCATTGTTACGCCAAAACTCACAATCATTACTGAATACAGAACCATAATTGGTATACCAATCCTGACGAACACGCCCGCCATCAAGATGGAACGTTATTTCATAGAAATTTTCCAATTTCGCCCAATACTCAAGATTACCCGAAGTGCTAGCAGCAATACGCGTTTCAGGCTCTCCACTGAATTCCTCATCCTTGAACCAACCACGGAAAATCGTTTTTTCCTTGGCAACCGTATCGGGTAAATCATAAGTAAATCCAGAAACGTAGCTATCAAAATAAGCAGCCTCATCACCTGCAAAGGTGTGGAACGTTACGCTATAGCGGTCCACCTCAGAATTCTTGATGGCACCCGAGAAATTCGGATAATCATCTGTATCCACGTCCTGTCCCCAAATAGGATCCGCTTCGTGCAAAACATACGCCACAACGCCGCTTTTGAACTGTTTCTCGGTCGCATGCTTAACACCATCTGAGTCCATCGACTCATTATAATCCAACTGATAGGAATTCTTGACAATGACAGTATCCGAACTACTGCCAAACAGTTGCCCTTCCCCCACATTATAGCTATTCTCTATAGTCAATACGGCGTGTCTACCGACATAGCGCACTAGGTAGGAACGTTCACCATCGTTTTTAAAGTAAGCCACAGATTGGTTAAAGCAATTGACTATCCGAGCATAGGAATCCGCTCCATCTTCCAAATCGGAATCAACCACACGAACGGCAAAAATTCCCATGGCAACATCCGAATTTTTTGCATAGAACATTGATTTTACAAGTCCCAAATTCTTGATGACCGTCGGGGTTTCGGGATTGGCAACCAGCACGCGAATAAAACCCACATCCTGAGGATCGGTTTCTTGAGCCACGTTCCGAACAAGCCCCGAAATGGTGTGCCCGTTCCCGTCGAACGTTCCCGCAAAGGTGTCTAACGGGTTCCACTGGACTACAGCTTCAACATCATCAAAATCTATATCGTAAACGTCTTCTATATCGTTGACAACGATATCCTTCGTAAGTTTGCCACAAGCGGACTTGTTCTTGACATTGCCATCAGTTCCGTTCACGATTGCAGCAAAGCCATAAAGCTCTCGCGCATCCGAAATTTCGTAACACCCCCCTGATAAAGTCGGGGTTTTGGGAAAGATAGTTGCCGCACTTGCAGACAGGGCTGCAAACAGGACCCCAACAGTTGCCGAAAGGACGTGTTTCATAATAATTCCTTCTTATACGATTAACAATAGAAAGATACAATAATTGAAAGTTCAACTTTGCCTAAGCAGTTACAAGTAACTATATTTAGCGACATGGAACAGGAATCCGTTAACCCGGCAATTGGCTCAATTCTCGACGAGCAAAAGCTAAAGAACATTGTCTATCCGGCAAAGCTCTTCAGAACGCGTTTGAACGAAGAATTTATGCGTGCGAACCGTACCCGCAAGCCGTTCCTGTATATCAAGATGTATTCGCACCAGTACGACTTCTTTGGTTGGGGCAGCCCGAACAAGACAGTCGAAAACACCTGGCGAATCAGCATTTTGACCATGTTTTCGCACTTGCGCTTTATCGATGTGCTGGGCTACCTTTCCGACGGTAGCGGTCTCGGCATCATCTTGCTGAATTCCGACCTCACGGTGCTGGAATCGATCCGTAAAGAGATCCTGCACAAGTTGAACGACGCAGGCCTTATCCAGACGCTCCGCATCAACCCGAAGCGCCCGATTTTCGAAGCCTACCTTTACACGGGCTACCAGGAAAAAGACAACCTGGAACTGGCAGACAAAATCAAAGACTTTAACAGCGCAAACGGTCGATTCTTCTCGCTTAGCCGCTTAAACCTCGACCACATTTGGGAACACCCGCACACCATTCGCTACCGCCACATGGTCAAGCGCATTGTCGACGTGACTTGCACCAGCATTGCAATCGTACTCTGTTCCCCGCTGCTCCTGTTCTGCGCCGCCGCGGTCAAGATTAGCGACCCCAAGGGTCCTGTCATCTTCAAGCAGACCCGCGTAGGCAAGAATGGCAAGCTGTTCACCATGTACAAGTTCCGCAGCATGTACGTGGACGCCGAAGAACGCAAGAAGGAACTCATGGCCCAGAACGAAACGGGCGGAAAAACCTTCAAGATGAAAAACGACCCACGAATCTATCCGTTCGGTCACGTGCTCCGCAAGTTCAGCCTCGACGAACTTCCGCAGTTCTTCAATATCATCAAGGGCGACATGTCCATCGTGGGTCCGCGTCCTCCGATTCCTTCCGAAGTGGCGGAATACGAACCGTGGCACCGCATGCGCCTTTCCGTGACGCCGGGCCTTACCTGCATTTGGCAGGTGAGCGGCCGCAGCAATATCAGTTTCGAAGGCCAGATGCGTCTGGACAACGACTACATCAAGCGCAACGGCAAGCTGAGCGACGATTTCTCCCTGATCCTGAAGACCTTCAAGGTCGTATTCAAGGGCGAAGGCGCTTACTAGCCCCTAGAACAAATCATCTATTTTCGTATTGGCAAGCACGCGGTTATAGATAATCCGCTTGCCTTTTGTACCGTCGGTGGCGCACACGTGATCCGTGGGCGGTTTCAAAACAGATGTCACCAAATGAGCCGCAACGGTTTCTGCATGCACCGGACGCACATACGCCGGAATCCATTCAGGGTGGGCCCCGATGGTTTTCTGCAACAGTTCCTCGCCAAAACGACGGTCCTTGTGTTTCCCAAGCAGAAGCGACGGGCGCACCAGCGTCAGCGTTTCAAAGCCCATCATATCGAGGCCTTCTTCCAGTTGCCCCTTGAGTCGGTTATAAAAATAAGGCGAATGGCTGTCGGCGCCCATGGCGCTTACGCACAGGAAGTTTTTCACCCCCGCCTTCTTGGCAATCGCGGCAAGTTTTAGAGGAAGTCTCAAGTCTATTTTTTCTTGGGCCGCTTTGCTTCCCGCCTGCTTGCGAGTGGTTCCAAGGCAACACACCACCGCATCGCAGCCGACAAACCCCGCATAGAAAAACAGTCGCATCGCATCATCATCTTGTTCAAAATCAACTTGTTTAAAGTCCAATTTTGACGCCCCTTCAAGAATTCCAAGATCATTCAAATCAGGAACATTCCTTACAGGACAAAAAACGCGCACCACCTGCGGAAGGCGAGCGAGAAGTTTGAGTACATTTTTTCCGACGAGCCCCGTCGAGCCTAGTA
>JAEEGJ010031751.1_pt1 | contig 10192 bp, 9 predicted proteins | sample 8958761 | NCBI WGS metagenome assembly JAEEGJ01 (sample SAMN16246546, study PRJNA631951) | gut metagenome | biome: gut microbiome; feature: rumen; material: RS-attached | host: Bos | place: Iran: Karaj | collected 2018-10 | reverse complement strand
TCCAGATTTCATAAAAAACTTAACAAAGATGCGCAAAGATTAGGTTTTGATGTTGACTTTGATTCCTTCTGTACTATGTTACAAAACTATGTAAATATCAAAGATAGTATGGAAGATAAAGAAAAGAAAGAATACCTAGAAGTTTTAACAAAACTATCTATAATTCATGATGTAAATTTAAAAGAAGAACTAGATAAATACATATCTTATAAATCTAAAGAACCAACTGATCAAGAATCTAAGACTATCTACTATGAATTCTGTAAATACTATTTAAATAATGAAAACACAGTAGAAGATTATAACCATCTTAAAGAATTAGCTAAACAATATAAAATAGATTTCCAAGAATACCAAGAAAATGCTATGAGTTATGTTGAAAACATAAAGAATAGTGCTGAAGAAGTAGGTTTATTTACTGAAGAAAGATTATTTAATGAATCTGTTAATAAATACCTAACTAATAAACAAGAAATGGATGATCAAAGAAAAGCTGAATACTTACGAGTATTAGCATCTCTTTCTGACATCTATGATATTAATCTTAGAGAACTACTAACTCCTAAAAAAGAAGTAGTAGAAGAAAAAGAAGAAGGATATACTAATCCTTTAGATAATGATGAAGTATTAAAAGAATTACTAATAAATAGATTTAATAATGGTTCCTTTAATATCAAAGAATTAATTCTAGAAGGAGATTCTCCAAGAGAATCATCTGACTTTGATTATCTATCTTATCAAGCTAAATTAATTCATCAAATAATAAGTATTTATTTGGATAAAATAAATAATTATTGTGTAGATGACTTAAATAGTGAAATAAACAACTTAACTGAAGAACAATACGGTATGATAGCAGAACTAACTGAAGAAGATATCTATAATTACTTAAACGATAACTATGAATTAGATGAGTACTTAATAGATTTCATAAACTTTGCTATTACAACTACTGATTTAAGAACAGAACATATAGGTACTAATGAATTATCTTTATTTAAAACTAATGATGAAGATGATAAATATACTATTTATTTAAATGGACCAGAAAGAGAAACAGTTAATGTCTTAAATGAATATATTAAAAGATGTATAAAAGAAAATATAAGTTATAACATGACAGGTTTATGGTCAGGTAAAGACTATACTGATAGAAGTCTTTTATATGCTAGTGATTATGATTTAGAAGCTAAACTAAATATCCTAGATAAAATAGAAGAAGAACATCCTAGTTGGATAGAATCATTTGGTCATCCAATATATTCTTCTGCTACTAGAAATTCTTATTATGGTATTAGTTTAACTAACATAAACGATGTTAATTATAATGACTTATTTAATTCAGTATGTGAAGTAGCTTACTATAGAACTATTGCGAAAATAGTAATAAACAAAGTTGAAAAAGAAACAGACAAAGATATTATTAATGACTTTATAGAATTAAATGATTACATTAACAACAAACCATATCTCCCAGAATATGCATCATATAATGGTCATACCTTTAATGATATAAAAGATTTAATTAATAGATATATACCAGATATAACTAAAACATTAACTAAATATATAGAAGAAGAAATAGATACATTTAAAGATGAATTTAAAAAATCAATTCTTTATATCTTTAACTGTATATATGGTAATGACAAAAAAGAAAATATTAATATAGCATTAAATACTATGCTATAATGGATAATAGGTGAGGCGTATGGCATCAGCAGTAATACACTTATGTGTAGCAAAAGAAGTAAATAAATATCTAAAAATGGATGAAAAAGAAATACTACTAGGTTCTATAGCACCTGATATATCAAAGCAAGTAGGAGAAACCAAAGAAATATCTCACTTCTTAGATCATACTAACGAAGATGATATTCCTAACATTGATAGATTTCTAGCTAAGTATCGTAAAGATTTAAATAAACCATTTGAAATGGGTTATTTCATTCATTTATTAACAGATAAATATTGGTTTAGAGATTACATCTATCAATACATAGATAGATACACTAGAGATACCAATAAAAGAAAAATAACATATACTGCTTTAAAAGATATTATTTATAATGATTACACAAATATTAATATAGACTTAATTGATAAATATGGTTTAGATTTAGATTTATTCTCTAATGAATGGGATTTACCAGAGAGTAGCATAACTGAAATACCTATGGATCAATTAGATTTACTTATCGAAAAGATGGGTCAAATAATAGCATCTAGTACTGAAGAAAAGACCTTTATCTTCGATACTAAAGATATTGAAATATTTATAGATAATACAGTTAAATATATCATTAAAGATATTCAAATATTAGGTATAAAATAAAGAAGTGTTTACACTTCTTTTTTACGTAGATAAAATGTAAAAGAAACATCTTCTTAACACCAGAAAAATTAAGAAAAACGACATTTTTTTACAAATCGTTGACTACTAAAAATTCTTATATTATATTTATATTAGTAGTAATAGAATAGAGGTGCTGAAGATGAAAAAGAAATACATTTTTACCTTAGCTTTAATCGGCATAATGCTTGGAGTAACTCTAACTATTGGTACAGGATATGGTGTTTGGATCTCTACTAGAGATAAAGAAACTAAAGATGCTCAAACTCTAGATTGTTTCAAAGTATATTATTCAGATTCTGACAAAATAGAAATGACTAATATCAAACCAGTACTAAAAGAAGAAGGTATGGAGAAAGCTCCTAATACTATAACTATTACTAATATTTGTGATGAAGAAAAAGAAGTAGAAATAAGACTAAGTGTTTTAAAATCTACTACTATAGATACAAACTCATTAACAATAACAGCATCTGGATATATTGAAAAAGATCCAATGTTATATAAAAACTTAGATAGAGCTAAAACAAAAGATGAAGAAGTTCTAGAAAGTAAAATAATAGGTAAAATATCAGTTAAACCTAATGAAACAATTAGAACTAATATTAAATTATGGTTTGATGAAAGAAAAGTACCTACTATAACAGAAGAAGATACATTTAATGCTAGATATGAAATAATGGACTCAGCTAAAGCTATTAAAGCTACATTTGCTGAAACTATTCTAGCTAATAAAACAGAAGCTATTGATGAAAAAGAAAAACCAGACTTTAGTGTAGGTGCTTATAATGATGAAGGATTATACCTATACAAAGATGGTGAAGATAAAACATATTACTATCGTGGATCAGCTAATAACAACTATGTTAAATTCGCTAACCAAACATGGAGAATAGTAAAAATAAATAGTAATAACTCTGTAGAATTAATCTTAGATAAATCTGCTACATTCATGAAATATAACAAATATGATGAATCACCAGATTATGTAGGATTAAGGTATATTTATAATAACTCATTAATCAATAATGATGTTATGGATTACCTAGAAGATTGGTATGATAAAACTATTGTTAGTCAAGGACTAGATAGTTATGTAGCTATCACACCATTCTGTAATGACTCTAGTAGTTATAAAAATGGTCGTAACACATACTTTAGTGCTTATGATAGATTAATTACTAACAAAGCTCCATCATTAGAATGTCCTACTACAAAGAATGACTTTGGTGGTAAATATGTTCAAAAGGTAGGATTAATATCTGCTGATGAAGTTGCTTTAGCTGGTGGAGTATATAATGTAAATAATACAAGTTATTATCTATATAATGGAGAAAACTTCATGACATTATCTCCAGCTTTATATCAACCAACAGGATATGTATATGGTTCATATATCTTTGGTGTTAATAATAGCGGAGCTATTAACAACAAATTATCTACTGATGAACTAGGGGTAAGACCTGTAATCAGTTTAGATCCAACTGTTACAGTAGAAGGATCAGGAACTGTAGATAATCCTTATATGATTGATTTAGATTAATACTGTAAGAAATTACAGTATTTTTTTATGAGAGAAAACCGATATCTCTTTTTTTATTTACATATTTTTGCTATAATGATAAAGAAGAATGAAGGGATGTTTATGGATAACAAAGAAAAAGAAGAAAAGACAATTGAAACAGCTGAAACTTCTACTGTTAAAGAACAAGAAATCCCTGAAAAGAAAGAAGTAGAAGAAAAGAAAGAAGAACCTGTTCTTCCTGAAACTAAAGAAGAGGAAAAGGAAGATGAAGCTCCTAAAGAAGAGGAGCAAAAGGAAGAACCAGCTGAGGAGTCTAAAGAGGAAGAAAAACCTGCTATCGTTATTCCTGAAGAAAAAGAAGATGTCAAAATTCAAGGAAAAGAAATGGAAGCAGCTGATTTTAGTTCTATGTTCAACGTAGCTTCTGAAGAAAAACCTGAAGAAGAAAAAAAGGAAGAACCAAAAGAAGAACAAAAACAAGAAGCAACTGAAACTCCAGCTATCGTAATTCCTGAAGAAAAAGAAGATGTCAAGATTCAAGGAAAAGAAATGGAACAAGCTGACTTCAGTTCTATGTTTAATGTGGCTTCAGAAGAAACACCTGAAGTAAAACCAGAACTACCAAAAGAAACTGAAGCACCTGCTGAAGCTACTCCAGTAGCTACCCCAGAAGTTCCAGCAGAACAAGCGATTCCTGCTGAAAGAGAAATCAAAAAGACTTCTAAATTCAATAGTGAAGAAAGAACTTTATATACAATCAAAGAAGAAAAAGAATCTAATCCAATTGGTGTTATCTTATTCTTTATTATTCTTGGTGCTGTAATTATATTCTTACCACAATTAACTAAAACATCAGAGGCAGCTCTAGATAAGTTATATGCTAATAGAAATAATACTCCAGTTCAACAAGAAGAAAAGAAAGAAGAAACAAAGTCTTATTACTTTGAACAAACACTAGAATTAGACTTAGATAATCTAAACATTACTAATGCTATTAAATCTAAAACTGGTGATGAATATTTCTTAACCATGACAATATTTAATAGAGAGAGTAAACCTTATACCTTTGATAAGAATTACTACATTATTCTATATAATGAGAACCAAGTAGTAAGTAGAGCTAAGTTCTTCTCATATGATGCCATAGCTCCAAATGGTGCTAGTGAATTATCATTCCCAATAACTCAAGGAGCTAAAGAATCTGCTAATAGATTTGTCTTTATGTTAGTAGATAAAAATGACTATCCAGAAGTAACATTAAACAATGTTGAAGATGGATATAATGTATTAACATGTAGTTATTTAAATGATGAATTAAAATACTACTTTAAAGATGATAAACTTGTAAAGATTAAAGAAAAATATTCTGAACAAAAAAATATATATACAACAGAATATGATAAACATCTAGAAGAGTTTAAAGAATTATCTAAGAAATATGATGCTATAGATTCTTTTGAATCCGTATTTATCGAAAGAGAATACGAACCTAAAGAATATACTGAAAAGGATAGAGAAGAAGGACTTCCTCCACCAGTATTAGCTGAATTCGAAGTAGTTAATAACTTAGATTTATTAAATATTAATGATAAATCATTAAGTAATTTAAAGAAATATAAATACTTTAGTTACAATGAATCTAAGAATGTTGTATCATACGAAATAACTGGATTTGGATATACATGTGGAAATTAGGTGATTAACATGACTTACAACTTTGTGACAACTGATTTTGAAGGCCCACTAGATTTATTACTACACTTAGTAAAAGAATCTAAGATGGATATCTATGAAATCAATATTCATGAAATAATAGATCAATACTTGGATTTCATTCATTCAATGAAAGAAAAGAATATTGATGTAGCAAGTGAATACTTAGTAATGGCTTCAGAATTAGTTCACTTAAAGAGTAAGTTATTAGTTAATCGTAAAGAAGAAGAAAATGAAGATGATGAGTTCACAATTAATTCTGAAGAAGATTTAAAGAACAAATTATTAGAATATGAAAAATATAAAGAAATAACTTCTAGTTTTCAAGAACTAGAAGAAAGAAGAGGAGAAGTTTATACTAAACTTCCTGAAAATATAAGAGACTATATCGAAGATAATAATCCTCATCATGGAGAACTAGATATAGAAGATTTATTTAATGCTTATATGTTATTTTTAGATAGACAAAAATTAACTAAACCATTAAATACCAAAATAACGAAAAAAGAATTAAGTGTAGAAGATAAAATTAAAGATATTAGAACTATATTGACTAAAAGGAAAAGAGTAAACTTTCTAGAATTATTTACAGAAGTAACCAAAGATCAAATAGTAGTTACCTTCTTATCTATTTTAGAAATGACTAAAAACAACGAAATAAACATTACTCAAAAAGATAACTTTAGTCCTATTATGATAGAGATGGTGTAATATGAATTTATTAGGAGTTTTGGAAGGTATACTATTCGTTGTAGGTGACGAGGGAGTAACATTAAATCAAATATGTGATATTTTAGGAATAGAAATGGAAGAAGCTAAAGCTCTTCTTATGGAACTAAAAAAGACTTATGATGCTGAAGACAGAGGAATAAGAATTAGTTACTTAGGAGATGCTTTTAAACTTACAACTAAGAAAGAACATAAAGAATACTATCGTAAGTTAATTGAAAACCCAGAGAGTAATACTTTATCTCAAGCAGCTTTAGAAACATTAGCCATAATTGCTTACAACCAACCTATTACTAGAATAGAATTAGATCAAATTCGTGGTGTTAACAACGTTCACATGATTAGAAAACTAGCTGCTAAAGGTCTAATTAAAGAAGTAGGTAAATCTACTTTAGCAGGAAGACCTAATCTATATGCAACTACTAGTGAATTCCTAGATTACTTTGGACTATCATCTATAAGTGATCTACCAACTATCATATCTAAAGAAGAACCAACAACTGAAGAAGAAACAGAATTATTTACATCAATATATAAGGAAGAAAATGAAGAATCTAATAATTAATGAAGATGATATATACAATGAAACATTTAAAGAATCATTAACAAAGTTAAAAATAAAAAGTAAAACTATAAATGATTCTCTTTTTTCATGTGATGTCACAGAATCTACAATAGAAAATGTTATGTTTGATAAAGTAACATTTGATAAATGTGATTTATCTAATACTAAATTTATTGATTGTAGTTTTAGAGATACCAAGTTTATTAACTGTAAATTACTAGGTACTAATATAATTAATTCTCATTTAACTAATATCAGTATTGAAGATTCATTATGTAAATTTATAAACTTAGTAGACCTAAAAACTAAAAATTTAATAATAAAAAATAGTGACTTTACTGAAAGTAGCTTTTATAATATAGAATTAGTTAAGTTTGTAATAACTGATTCTAACCTAACAGGTACTGAGTTTATTAATACTAGATTAAATGGTATAGATTTAAGTACATGTAAAATAGGTGGTTTAAAGCTTTCTCCTGAAGTATTAAGAGGAGCTAAAGTAAATATGCTTCAAGCTATAGAATTAGTTAATTTACTAGGAATAGAAATAGTAGAATGAGGTATTTGCATGAAGAAATTAATAATACTATTATTATTGTTACTACCATTATGTGGTTGTGGTAAAAAGGATAATGAAAGCACAGCAACATATAGTAGTAGTGAAGAAACTAATCAAAATCAAAGTGGAGTAATTAAAGAAGATAGTTTTAGTAATTTAAAAAAACTTGATTATAATCAAGTAAAGACTAAAAAACTATATAAAGATACATTCATTTTAGTAGTAACCCAAACTAGTTGTATCCATTGTCATGATTTTAAACCTGTACTTAACAGTGTCTTAGAATCAAAAGATATACTAGGTTATGAACTAGATGTTCAAGTACTTAGTGAAAAAGATAAAAAAGCAGCATTAGAAGAGTTAAATGTCGATACAACACCACAAACTCTATTCTTTGTAAATGGAGTAGAAAAGAAAGAGTATCGTTTAAGAGGAGAAGCAACTTCTAAAGAAATAGAAGATGTTATAAAAAAATTAAAATATTAGGAGTGAGAATATGGCAAGAAAAAAAGCTGAAAAACAAGAAGAGGTTAAGGTTGAAGAAAAAGTTGTAGAAACTCCAAAAGAAGTTTTTTTACCACCTAAAGAAGAACTACCAACATATGAAGAATTAAAAAAACAAGGTAAAAGAAACTGGGGAAGAGGAATTTTAATCGCCTTTATAGGAGGATTAATTGCTGGTGTTATATATTTAGTCGTTCAAGGAGGATATTACTTAATAACTGGTCATGAAATAGGTAATTCACCAGCACAACAAGCAGCAAGATCTGAAGAAAGAAAAGAAAAACTAAAAGACGAATTAGTTGATGAAGACAAAATAAATGATGGATTAATCAAACCATCTAGTGAGAATATTCCAACTATCGAAAAAGAAGAAATTAATGATAATACCAAAACAAAAGAAGAAACTAAAGAATCAACAAATAGTTCTTATAAACTAACTGATTTCAATGAAATAAGAGCTACTAAGATAGCAGCTAAATCTAAAAATCAAACTATAATAGTTATAGTAGGAAGAACAAATTGCCAATACTGTGTAAGATTTGCACCAATACTTGCAGAAGTAGCAAAAGAATATAATTTAACTGTTTACTTTGTAGATTTATTAAAAATAATATCAATTGGTGAAGAAGAAAGTATAGTTACTGATCAAGAAGCATATAATACAATTATAAATCTTGAAGGAGAAGGATATTGGGAAGACTTTGCAAGTACTTACTTTGGTAATACTCCTCAAACTATGTTTATTAGAAACAATAAAGTAATATATGGAATAATGGGATACAACGATAAAGCTACTACAGAAGCTGAATTTGAAAAAGCTGGCTTTGAAAAATAGTAGGTGATTAAATGAAAAAAGAAACAAATGATATACTTACATTTGTAACACCTTTTATTCTAGTTTTATGTGTAATAGTTATAGGTATTTTATTAGCATTCTTATTTATAAGAGTTGGTGATTTAGCTAAAGAAGTTAAAGAAATAAAAACTCAACTAACTCCTGAAGAAGTACCTAATGGTTATGACACAACTCCATTTAAAGAAATAGTAGGTAAAGATATCTTAGAAGAATCTAAAGATGATACTATAGTAGTATTAGTAGCAAGACAATCTTGTGGATATTGTGCTTTATATGCACCAGTAATAACAAAAGTAAGTGAAAATTACGATTTTACTGTAAGATATGTAGATTTAGAAAAAATAATAGATATCTATTCTCCTAACTGGGATGTTATAGACCAAGAATCATATAATGCTATGGTATCATTACCAACAGCTTCTGGCTATGAAACATTCATGGATGATTTTGGCGCTACACCTATGACTATTGTTATTAAAAACGGGAAAATAATAGGTGGAGTAGTAGGTTACGTAGAAGAAGATACTCTTATAAAAGCATTAAAAGACTCAGGCTTTCTTAAATAACTGAGTCTTTTTCTTTTATTTATGTTATAATATTTATGCAATGCCTCAGTGGCGGAATTGGTAGACGCGCTGGACTCAAAATCCAGTGGTAGCAATATCGTGTGGGTTCGAGTCCCACCACAAGCACCAATTATTAATTATTATTCGGGAGGGTTTTATGTTTAGATTAGACAAAAAAGTTTATAAATGTGATTTGTTATCAATTACAAAAGATATAAGAGTTAATGTTGATCGACCTAAAAAAGAAAACTTACTTCATGCTGAAACTCAAGTGGTTGAACAAGTATTAGTTGAACCAACTTTTAACGAATCATGTTTTAGAGAAATTGCTACAAAAAAGATTATTCCAGCATTTCGCATTTTTAATCGTGAAGATTATTTTGAAAACTATGGTGGAGTAACTGAAATAATGGTACCAAAGACTGCTTGTTTTATTAAGTATTCTGAAGAAGAAGCATTTGGCGATTATAAAGGAAACACATTAGTAGTAGCTACTGCAGATGAAGTAAAGGCGTACCTAGAACAACATCTTTCTCCAGAGGGAAATTATATGGACTTTGAAGAAAAACTTGATTGGTATTTTGAAAAGGCAGAAGCTTATTATGATGAAGCTAAAGCCAAAGGTGTATTAAGCGATCGTAAAACTATAAAGAATATGATAAGAGCTCGTAGAAAGAAATAATTGAAATATTTCTTTTTTTTTGATATTATATGTCGTTGTGTGAGGAATATATGGAGAAAGTTTATGCTTTTACAAATGAAAACCTAACAAGTTTTCAAGATATATATGATTATAAAAGTGCTAAAGTGTTATCTGTTTTA
>JAEEGJ010031750.1_pt1 | contig 10192 bp, 4 predicted proteins | sample 8958761 | NCBI WGS metagenome assembly JAEEGJ01 (sample SAMN16246546, study PRJNA631951) | gut metagenome | biome: gut microbiome; feature: rumen; material: RS-attached | host: Bos | place: Iran: Karaj | collected 2018-10 | reverse complement strand
TCGACATACAATTCTTACAGACAATCAAAAACAAATACGAGCAGTACATAATCTATGCAGATATCTGTTTATTACCAAAAGAACTGTTAAGTAAAAACAATATCATCTTTAAAAAGATTCCTCGCGACATCAAGCGTTTTTAATGGAGATGTAAATGGAACTTAAATCATATCAGGCAAGAACTATAAACGACTTAAAAGAATTCATAAGCTTTACAAAAACTTCAAACACAGCTGCCGAAGCATATGAAAAATCCTGGGTTTCAAAAAATGTACGTACAGCAAAAGACGCAAACAGTAAGCCTTATAATGATTCAGTAAAAAACGCTCCACATGTATGCCTTAAAGTTCCAACCGCTGGTGGCAAAACCTTTATTGCCTGCAGTGCCATCAAAACAATTTTCGAAGAATACACAGCCATTCAGCAAAAATGTGTAGTCTGGCTTGTTCCTTCAGATTCAATTCTTGAACAAACAAAGAATGCGCTTAAAAATTCTGAACATCCTTACCGTCAGAGAATCAATGTAGACTTTGCAAACCGTGTAGAAGTCTACGAAAAGAACGAGCTATTACAGGCACAGGGCTTTTCACCTTCCAGCGTAAATGAAAATCTTAATATCTTTGTTTTAAGTTTTGATAGCCTTCGCACAAGCAAAAAAGAAGGAAGAAAAGTTTACCAGGACAATGGCTCTTTGATGGGCTTTGCCGAAGAAATTGGAGTTGATCTTAACTCTGGCGAAGAAATTGCCTTAATGAAAGTTATCGCACACTACAAGCCGGTTGTAATTGTAGACGAAAGCCATAATGCAGTATCAGAACTTTCAATAGAAATGCTTAACGTACTGGAGCCGTCCTTTGTCTTGGATCTTACAGCAACACCACGCGAAAGCAGCAATATAATCAGCTTTGTAACCGCCCAGGAATTAAAGAATGAAAACATGGTAAAGCTACCTGTTATCATTCAGAATAATCAGAAGCTGGAAGGAGTTATCAGTAATGCCCTTCATCTACGCCGCATTCTTGAAAAGAAAGCGCAAGACTGTTCAAAGCGTTTCGGCACTCCATATATCCGCCCGATTGTACTTTTTCAGGCTCAGCCAAAATCAGGAGAAGAAGCCACAACCTTTGAAAAATTAAAAAATCTTCTCATACTTGCAGGCTGTAAAGAAGATGAAATTGCAATAAAAACCGCAGATATCAACGAACTCAAAAACGTAAATCTAATGAGTAGCCGCTGTAAAATCCGCTACATCATTACAGTAAATGCCCTCAAAGAAGGCTGGGACTGTCCTTTTGCCTACATTCTTGCAAGCGTTGCAAACCGTTCTGCCGATGTAGACGTTACTCAGATTCTTGGCCGCATTCTTCGTCAGCCTTATGTACAGCATCTGCCGGACGAAAACTTAAATACAAGTTATGTACTCACAAACTCAGGCGACTTCTTTAAGACCGTTGCCCGAATTACCTATGTCTTAAACCAGAACCACTATACCGGAAAAGATTTCCGTGCTTACGAAGCAAAAGAAAGTGCACAGGTAGAACCAGAAATCCAGCCTGCACAGACAGAATTTACTTTCGATTCACAAGACAATGTTTCTGATTTTACCGACACAAGTAACATAGCCGGTAGCGAAGATTTAAACAATATCGATGAAAACCTTCTACAATATACAGCTCTTTCTGATGATATTTCTACATCAGAAGTCCACGAACCAGTTCCAGAAGCAACAATGTCAATTCTCCAAAAATCACAGGAAGCGGGAAAACAGTCCGAAGAAGAAAAGAAACAGAATATAGACAAAACACCGGAGGCACCTGAATTGCAGAGTCAGCTTAAAGAAAATGAATATGCAATGAAAGACGAATACAAGGATTTTGCTTTATCACTTAAAATCCCTCAGTTCAGCATTCCGGCAAACCTGCCGCCACAGTTCTCTTTTGATGGCATCGACATAGATAATGCAAATACAAAGTTCTACAAGGACTTCCTATTACAAGGCTTTGAATTAAGTAAAGAAGATACAAAAATCAATTTCTCAGCTGAAATAGAAATTTATGAAATTGACTCAAGCGAAAACCAGTTCCAGCAGATGACCTTCAAGAAAATCACTGGAACAGAACTCGAAAACATCAAAAAACTCATTTGCGATAAAAACCAGAAACGCGAAGCCCGCATAGAAACTGCAAAATCAGAAGTAATGCGCATTATCGGCAGTAAATATCCTATCGATGATAAAGAGCTTGCAATCTACATCGAGCACATCTTAAAGAACTTCACCGAAGAAGAATTTGAAAAGTTTGCTTCAAACATCCTTTTATATTCAAGATGTATCAGTGATAAGATAGACGAACTCAGCGATGCCTACGCCGAAAAGAAATTCTATAATCAAATAGAAGCTGATAAAATTAACCTGAACGTTTACTATTCACTTCCAGAAGTTCTCCGTGTCGTAAACACAAGTTCACTTGCCATTCAAAAATCTCTTTATCAGAAAGAAGGTGAAATGAACGATTTTGAAATGAAAGTTATTTCCGAAGTAGCTTCCCTTCCAAATGTAGAATGGTGGCACAGAAACCCGGTAAGAGAATCAAACGGCGGCTTTGAAATAAATGGAGTTACTAACCATTATCCAGACTTCATAATTAAAACCACCAACGGAAAAATCATACTCCTTGAAACAAAAGGCGATCATCTTATCGCCACAAAAAAAATCCGCCTCTGCAATACCTGGGCTCAGAACGCCGGAAAACAGTTTAAATATTTCCTTGTTTACGACAAGCAGCAGGTAGAAGGCTCAAAAACAAAAGAAGAATTCCTGGAATTAATGAAAGATTTGTAATTTTTTATAGACAGGGTCTTCTTATGAGGGATTAAGACTTTTTTGCATCTGAATATACTCTCTCAAATATTTTATAGGAAAGGGCATCACAGTTAGCTGGCCATTCCTAATAAAAGTTACATTCATTAATTCTAGTAGTTCCTTAAAGAATAAAACATTAGATTCATAAGGAATGACCTTTCGGATACGAGCTGCCCGTTCAATGACATTTTCCATACCTGCACCTATTTGTCCAGAAGAATAATACTCGCAATTATTTGCAGTGTCCTTTTTATAATAAATATCTAAGCAGCCAGCATAGTATTTTTCTAATGATTCTAAACTACGGCTCAGTTTTTCTTTTTTAATATCTTCTGATATTAATTCTATATTTGGAAGCATGATATTAGGAGTATCTTGAATTATGTTAATATCTCCACTTTCGTTTATTACCAGGGCTTTATATTTTTCATCATATCGATTATGACGTTCCAAAGTCATATTGTTTAGTTGGAAGATATCTTGTATCTTCTGATACTCCTTTTGATTAAACATATCTCTTGTCTTTTCTCCGATTAAGAAAGAACCATCAGGATTAATTGTCATAAAATAATAATGATCCACATTTATTGTTTTATCTTCAGATTCTTTTATCTCTTCTGTATCACAAACACAAAATGTCCATTTATTTTTGTAGGCCATCTTCTTCCAATTAAATATCGATATTTGTCTTACAGGATTGTTACAAATCAAATCCTTCTTAACAATCAACTCATTTAGCAGAACTATACAAGCTGCTTCACTCGGAAGTTTAGTAATCTTATCTCTAGGGAAAGACTCAAAGGTAATATTTTGTATCGCTACTGAATTAGAAACTTCATGGAGATCATGTTCTTCTTTATGGATTTCGTAATATTTTTTTTCTCGAATAATAATAAGATTAAAATCGCTATTACATGTTGTATCAGTTATCGTTATTGAGAAATCAACCGTGTTTTGATCTTTCAAAAAATATTTCTGGTTTAAGAAAATATTCTCAATAGCCAATTTCAATTCATTAGCGAACTCAAAAGTTTCCTTATCTCCAACTTTATCAATAATGCGTATTGTTCGTCCTTTCAGAATTTCTTTTAGATGTCTCAGATGATCTCTTTTCTGTGCATTAGAACTCTTTACATCAAGTTTATTCCAATCATCTTCCTGTAATAAAACAAGTTCCGCTATATCAGAATATCCTTTATTAAATTCTTCAACAAGTTTTTGAAGAATACCAGTTTTTGATGATGAATATAGTGATGGGGTCTTTGTGTTTGCAAAACTAATGGAATGCTTCGTATTCTTAAATTGAAACAAGGAATAAAGTTCAGAGGTCTTATCATTATCTGTTTTTATTCGTAAAGTATTATTCGGCTCTAAAACAAATAACTTCTTATACGATCGATTCTTTTTCTCTTCTTTATTTTTTGTAAATGTCTTGGATGCAAGACTTATCGAATATGAATAATCAATCTTTAATTCTAAACCATATACCTGATTTGCTTTTTTCTCTGAAAAATAAAACAATTTTCCAGTTATGTTACTAATTGATTCATACTGTTTTGCTAGAGCATTAAATAATATTTGTAATAATGAATGTGGATAATCTGAAAAAGGAACGCTTAATTTTTTTTTGCAGAGGGAATCATTATTTTCCTGATTATAAGCATTTATTATATTAACGATTCGACTTTCATTTAAAATATTTTTTTTCAACATAACAATAAAACTATTGCCTGAGGTAAATTGAATAGCTAAAACATCCGGTGTTAGTGTTGGTTCATCTAATATTTTTGCACTTGTCTTAAAATTTCGCTTCTTATTCTCAATCAAATAAAAATCATAAATGGAATTGATTTTATCATAATCAATTTTACTTTTTGTTAGGTCAATTTTATTTATAAATACCTTTGCCAATTATCAGTTCCTCTCAATCAAATTCATTACTTTATCGAAATTAGATTTATTTAACATTGATGTATTTTTGTCGTATAAACATGCAATTTCAGAAACCGTTATTCCATCCTGTTTTCTATCATTAATATAATATTTTCCTTCCGTAAAGATATTAATTATAAGTGCAGCTTTGCCATTACACTTATTAAGCTTTTCATAGATATGAGGTAAAAGATCTTGTTCTCGTGGAATAAATGCTGAATACTCATTCCAATATTTGAAGTCAACATATACAGGCTTATTTTTTACTTTATAATCGAACAACTCGAAAAATTGATTCTCATGTATTTCCTCAAGTTCTATATCAAACTGTTGTAATAATTCTCGTCCTGCATATTCACCAAGAGCACCTTTATAAATGTTTGTAAATACAGGAGGACAGATAATATAGTCATTTATTTCAAATTCTTTTTTGAATCCATTAACATCAAATAACTGTTCTATCCCATTTAGTCGTAGCAATGCGTTTAAATTTGCAGAATCATCTGAGACACATTCAAAATTCTTTTGTTGAGTAAATGAAACTTCAATTTTCCGATAATCTTTTTCTCGCTTAAACCAGAGCTTATTTGATCTCTTAGGAAGTTCAATGTATAAAGGCTTAAACAATTCATCACACATAACATATTCTTCTTTTGATAAAGTAGGATGCTGTAGGACAAATTTTCGTATTCTCTGCCATTCATCCATTGAAATATCATCCCATCCATTTCTACCTCTAGATACATAGGTAATAATACGTGAATGCATATTATCACTAATTGTTTCTGCTCTGTTTTTATACAATTCTTCCTTATCAGTTATTCGGGGCTTCCTTATTACTTCATTCAAGAGTTTCTCAAACTCAGGATTAAGCTTATTCATTCTACAAGTATCAATATCAATCATGTCATTGATAGCAGAATCATAACAAATATATACATTCTTATTTTTCATGTTTGTACGACAGATTCTTCCGATAGCTTGAACAATAACTTTTGTTGCATAGGTTGAATAACTTGGAATATCAGAAGATCTGAAGTTTATTTGTTTACCATTAAAGAAGTAATGATTAAAAGCGTCTCGTATAAATTTACGACATTCTGTTCTATTAATTTCTCCAGCATCTTTTAAATACTCAACCTGAGCTATGTATTTTGTAAAGTCGGAATCATCACTTGATTCAGAAAGAAGGGAAATAAGATTTGTTGGTCTGTCTAAATATATTGCATCAAAATCTTTTTCAGAAGATTCAGTTCGTCCATTAATACAAATTACATTTTTTCTAAACTTCTCAGGAATAGAATACTGTAGGTTTTGTCCAGCACCTATTGTTTGATATGTTGAAATGACAAATATTTTCTCGCCTGCTGCAAGTCTATTTAACAGATTCTCTTTATCCTTTTCATAATTCGGACCACTTCTTAAGATAACAACCATATCTTTAGATTTTTCTGCACCGAGCCCCAAATCAAATAATTTATAGAGAAGATCTTTATTTAATTCGTTTTTACTATCTGGAAATTTTGTTAGAAGACATAACATAGATTTTATGTCCTTTGCAGTATTGAATACTCCAAAAGCTTTCATAATTCTTAAATATCGATTTTTAAAATAATCATTTTTATCACTATAAGATACGGTTTGAGAAACCATATTATATGCAGCCTTTTGTTTTTCTTCGGATGCGAAAACTTCAGCCCATGAATCTTCACTGTATATATCTCTAGTAGTGATTTGTTTTATTCTTATATTTATTTCATTATATTTTGAAATTGACTGTTCAAATTGCTCTTTTAGAATTTGATCCTCATCTTCTGAGAGTTCGTAATATCTATCTTTCAATTTCGGAATTAAATAATTATATAATGCATAATTACCTATCAAAGAATTGTAATTAGCTGTAGCTGATATTCCAAAGACTCTTGCATTTTGACTTAATTCAAGAAGGATCTTTTCAGGTGTAGACTCAAGGGATGTCATTATGATTGAAGAACGTAATGTGTGCGTATTATCATCTTCGATTGCATAATATGAGAAGCCATTTTCTATGAAAGACGCATCAAAGAATTGTTTTTTTGTTTCTTCTTTATTTTTTCTATACAAAAGGATTTGATCAATAAAATATTTTTTTATTCTGCTATAGTTTTCTCCCGGAAAGAAAACATCAAGAATAGATGTTATACCCTCTTCATACGAGAAATCGTCCTGCCCATTTTCCTGTTTATACTGCATTAAATTGATTCCAAGAATCTGAACGCCACCACAAAAATATTTAAGAAAGCCTCGTACATCTTTTATCATGTACATAAAATCTTTCAATTCCTTATTCTTTTCTTTTGCCTTTGTATATAGAATTTCATTAATTCGTTTTTCTTCATTAAACTTAAATGCTATATGATGTTGATCAACTTGATTTGTGACGGCCATACTATGAACATCTTGAAACAAAAATGCTGAACCAAAAACCTCTGTATCAGAATTCTTAAAGATGTATTTCATATTAAATCTGTCATAGATTTCTTGAGCACGTTTTTTCCAACCAGGAATTACAGCATTTATTTTATCTTCACCAAAACCTTTGTTTTTAGATTCTAATTGTTTTTGAGATGGTACCGTCATATCTGTTGGAAAATCATCTTGAAGCAATCGATCATAAATAAGCTTATAGGCAGATACATAATCTATTCTGCCTTTTGTAGCATTTTCAATTAATCTATCTAATATGGTATCTTTTGTTGCATCAAACTCATCTATGAAAACAATTGCATCCTTTGCAAGTTCTTTGTAAATATAATATTTTTTATCAATGATTGGATCATTACGTAAGAGAAATTTATCCATACTCATCATAAAGACTTGTTTCTCTTTTGTAAGAATCTGTGGATATAGTTCTAATATCCAAGACCATCGTTCTGACGATTTCACAAAATCTAATCTATATTTATAACTCACATTTTTGGCATATTTTGCTTTTATTTCAGTTTCAAGAAGAGCTTTAATTTTCCGACGAAAGTTTCTCTCGTATGTTTCTCCAATTTCTTTTTTCTTCTCTTGAACATTATCTTGTATCTGAAAATCTCTACTATCTTCAAACTTCTTACAAAATTCTACAGCTTGTTTTAGATATTTATATTCCCTTGTTTCAGACAAAGGAGCTGGCACATCTATTGTCAAAAGTTTATCTAAAACGCAATCAAGATATGATTTCATAATCAAAACTTTGCTGTTAAAGATTTCCATTTCGTTTTCAGAAAATCTTTCTTTCAATGAATCTAACTGGAGATTTTTCTTTAAGGTTGTAACAAAAATGATTTTATCTTTTCTATCAGATTGAGTAAGTGTCTTATGTATAAATTCAAAAACTGTATAACTTTTGCCTGCGCCAGTAGGAAGTGGAATTAATAGCAACCCATTATTCGTCATTTTTTCAAAAGCATAATCATTAATAATATCATCAAGTTTTTTCATATATTTACCACATGCTACTGGATGTATTTTTATTATAACACAGTTCAGAAGACTATGGCTGAAACTTTTTTGAAAGCAGGAAATTTTTGTTTCATGCATGAAACGCTCTATCTTTGAGGAATAAAAAATCCTGGGATAATTCTGTAAGCAGAGTTATATTCATACTTTATAAAGACACTTAATATAATAAATATTTCCTTAGGCAAGATAAAGAAAATGATACACAATGCCGCTAAGTCGTTCTCTCTGTGTGCATTATATGTACATCTCTTTTTCTTTTCGTGGTAGATTTTTCTACCTTTTTTGTTTTATGTTTCTCTATATGAAGGACTTACCACCCCTTATTTTTCTATTATATGCCTAACTTCCTCATATTGAGATACTTAAGTTATTTGATTTTCTTCTATATATTTTGTCGTAAATATAGTTTTTCTCATTTTTTTAGGGGAGAACTAAGCATGTTTTAATGCGTTTCATTCATGAAACATTTTTTCAATAGTGATATATAAGAGTTTATACTGTAAAGAAACTAAAAAATAGAATATGCGAAGAAGTAGAATGTTTACGTTCTTTTTGCACCAACCAGTTAGGATAAACAGTATCATTAATAATGTCATTCACTGGTGGTGAAAAAGTCTTGAATACTCCATAACAAGAAGTATAGATAAAAGCTGCTGCTCAAATCTTGGAAAAAATGATATCTCAAAAAGAGTGTAAATTATAAACAATTAACTGCTAAACTTTTTAAATTTTGCATTTAATAAAATTCGTAATACTTCATCATTTTTGAGATAATGTTTATTTATTTCAAACACACAATCTAGACCAGAATTTCTCACATAGCATTTTTCAGTTTGATTATTAAAAGACACTAGAGCAGGCCCAGAATTAAATATTGGACTAACTGAATACTTATCGAATGCAATAACAAAATAGTCAGGTAATTTTACTTTCTGTTTATCCACCTTAGTCTCACAATAGATTATTACTAGAGGATCATAAAGACGAGGAAGACTTGCTTGATTACACGGATTAGCATGAACTAATACTCCTGTTGTAACATTTAGCACTCTTGCATTTTTTGAAAAAACAGAATCATTCTGGAATAAGTCCTGTGTCCTAGATGGGCACCTGTAATAATATCTACATATCTTAACAGGAATTCGATCTATTTTTATAATCGTTGAAATTCGAGAGATACATCTATGCTCATTTTCACAAACAACCGTTTTAGCCGGTTGATCATACAAGTCAGGAGAAGGATTAAATTTAATTCGCTGCTTAGATGGAATAATAATAGTCTCACCAGTTCTGAAGTTACGTCCTTTTTTTTCTTTTGATTCAGCTATATAAAATCGTCCGAAACCTCTTATCTCTATTGGATTCTTTTTTTTAAGATTTTGGGCTAACCCAAGAAATATTTCATCTACTATTATTTCAATTTTTTTATGTGTATACTCTGTAGATTTTTCATTAACTGGTAAAGATTCATTAAGCGAAAAATAAATCATTTCACAGAGTTTTTCTTTAGTTACATTCATTTCTTTTTCTCCATAACAAGAGATTCTTTAGCAAGTTTGAGGATTTCTTCAGGTGATTTTTTGTTTTTCAGATGCTGTAGACAAAATTCCACTCCCGCCATAAATGCTTTATCTTTTGGGGAATATTTTTTCTCTTTCGAAATAGATTGGAATGCACTTGCAGTAGAGATAGTTCCATCACGTAACGCAGTCTTTACTTCTTCAGAGGCCTTGGTATTAATCTGAAGGAGCTTATGAGCATTATGTGCAGAGATTCCAAGATGCGCTGCAACAACTTCGTTAAGGCGACCTGGTTCATTTTTCAACTCTACTAAATTCAATTTTTCGAACTGCCTGAACAACGATTCTGCATCATCATGACGTCTAGCGTATTCATTGAATCTAGCAGCTT
>JAEEGJ010031745.1_pt1 | contig 10192 bp, 6 predicted proteins | sample 8958761 | NCBI WGS metagenome assembly JAEEGJ01 (sample SAMN16246546, study PRJNA631951) | gut metagenome | biome: gut microbiome; feature: rumen; material: RS-attached | host: Bos | place: Iran: Karaj | collected 2018-10 | reverse complement strand
ATGTCCCTGGCCATCAAAGGTTCCCGAAAAATTCTTCAACGGAATCCATTGGGCATGAGGCTCTATCGTCGCAGGGTCAACTTCAATTTCTCTATAACTGGAACCTTCATAATCAGGCTTGACGCAAGTATAAACCGTATCCTTTTTCCCAGTGTTTGCATCCGTCACAGTTGTATTGCCACAATAATAAGTTGTAGTATCATTGGCAAGAATGTCATTAGCAAGCTTACCGCAAGCCGAACTTTCCGCGGCACGCCCATCTTTCAAAGTCCCGTTTACAATCGCGGCAAAGCCATAGAGTTCATCAGCCGTAGAAATGGTATAACAGCCATTTTTCACGACGGGTGCAATCGGATTTACTTTCGCACCGACAATCGCACAGGACGCAAGAATGAATAAAATAACCTTTCTCATATATAAATTCCTTTTTTTGCGCAACATATTTTTTTTAATTTTTTATACAACGGACAAAATTTCCAGAATCCTTTATAGAATAACTGATGTCTGCGGTGCTTAAAAAGAGGTCCAACATCATTGCGAATCGTTCATCCCCCACTTCTTCGGTCATGCTCCAAAATTCAGCAAAACGTCGGTCTTCCGTAAAAGATTCATTGCGATACATAAACCCAACAGGATTCGCCGAAAAGCCATAATCATCGGAGCCATTCCAAGTCACTTCCTCGCCATACCATCCAATCTTTGATTTAAGGACTTTTCCCGCCGTCATATCGCCGCCAGCCGTAGTAATCAGAATCCGCCACTCCGTCGAATCCGGCAAATGAAAACCTTCGGGGCAAATCCCACGCACCTTATTAGATAAATTGCAAAGTTTGCCAAAACCACAATTTTGAGGATTTCCAGCATCCGAAGCTAGTTTCACCGAGTCAATCGCCGCAGCCCAGGTGTAGAGCCGCCCAGCCACCGCACAATTTTCAGACTTATCGCCAAAGCACCAACTACGCCCCAGAAGACTCGGCGTTTGAACACTATCCGCATAGTTCAAATTCTCCGCCATCCATACCTGATTGCCAATCGTTACAACCTTATAAACTTGTCCATCACGATCATCAACAATGGAATCATATTTTATTTCAGGATTAAAGTACACCTCTTTAGGAATACTCCAATCAATGAGAAAACCGTTGTAAACGCCTGATAAAAATTCATAGCTTTCCGCAAAATCCTCTACATACTTTTCGAACAACGGAACCGTATCCGCATATCCCCAACTTTCGATATTCTTGCGAATCATTGCAAGTTGGCCTTCACTCTTAGCTGTTGACGCCCAATTTACAATTTCCACCTTTACGCCATCAATCCATTTACCGCTTTTGGCAAACGATGTACTGAACAAGTCCATACGTTTCGCGAGTTCAGCACTTCCCACATTTTTCCCTGAATCGCCAGATACTTGCATCAGCACACTCACCGCAAGGAGGGCTGCGTTTCCGTCGCCTTTTTCGAAGATGTTCAAGTTTTCGAATTCATCAACATTATTCGCGATATCAAACGTAGCGAGAACTTCGCGTTCAGCTTGGGCTTTCGCCACCGCAAAGTCCATTTTCTCAACCGTCACAAGGTGCTTCACACGTTCGTACTCCAAATGCGTGAGCAAGTTGACGTTCACAGTCTTTCGAACGCCAAGGTCGGTCAGAGCCTTGAGCGAGAGCTTACCCGAAGACTCTTTTCCGGTCACTTCATTGAGGTAATAACCCGTCACTTCGAACAACGCACACGAAGACGAGAGCGAGATTCCTCCGATATCGTAGTCGCCCTTGTCGCTTTTAACGTTGCCTGTAAATTTTTCACCAGTCAGTTTCATCGTTTGGCAATCGACGCCCTGCACGCTCACAACAGAACCCGTTGCAAACGGTCCCTTCTGCAAAACGCCCGCCACATCCAAATCCTTGACGGCATAAATGCCAGCATCGTCCGACGAACCGCCAGCAACCTCAGAATCCGAGCACGCCACAAAAAAGCACGCAACCAAAGCAAACAAAAAAGCAAATAGTTTATTCATCACCACTCCCAACTTTTCGACTCCATCCTGGAGCCAACTGCGTTCTCGTCTTCATCACACTTATCAAGTCGTTCGCTTATCGGGAACAACTGTAAATTCAAGCGATACACCCTCTGCGTTTTGTTACTTTCCGTAGCAATCGCAATAATGCGACGGCGGAATTCCAGAAGTTCTTTCTTAATCTGTTCATAGGATTCCTCCGTAAGCCCCAACACGACTCCCGACATTGCGCGCTCCGCAAGCGGTAAATCCAAAGCCTTTACAGCAAGCTCGCCCATCTGTCGTTGCAAATCCTTCGCGGCAAGCGGCACAGCATCCACGGAACCCATCGAAATAGACTTGTCCGTCTGCACATAATTTCCTTCTCTATTTTTTTTCAAGAGATTTGCATCTTCCAAAAAGTCGAGTGTTTCGGAAACCTCCGCCGCAGAAATTTTCGGTTTGCACACACGAGCCATTTCGGCAGGCCTTGCTCCCGGCATATGCGGAGCGAGTTCACGGAGCAACGGATTTTTCCAGGACTTGTAATAATCAAATTCTTCGCTACCAAGCACGCGTACTTTGTGCGCTCTGGCCAATGCACAGCGTTTTTCGAACGCTTCCATCTTCGCCTCGTCCCCTTTTGCATGGGCGTACGTAACCATCAGAACAAAATATGTTTTCTCGAAACCGGCAAGTCCCATGGCATTTGCGACAGACCCTGCGGCGCTGATGCTCAAATTCTTTTTCCCTTCACAAACGTACTTCACAAAAATTGCCGACGAAAAACCGGCATTTCGAGCAAACTCACGCCAAGTAAAAGCGGAGCTGCGTTTGCGTTCATCATAGTAATCCTGCATGAACTTGCGATAATCTGTATATTCAATAATCGCTTTCATGATTACAAATATAGCTTTTCGGCAATATTGGAATACAAAAATTACCGTTTTCAGCTCAAATTTTACGTTTTTAGCCGTTTTTAGACAAATATGCAATTATTCAGAATACAAGACGTGTCCTAAGAATACAAAAAGGCCCCGCTATTACCAGCGAGGTCCCTTCATTCCCCAAATTTCAATCGTCTATAATTCTAGTCCTTGAGGCAACGAACAGAAAACCCGTAGTACTTATAGTCGGCAGTAAGGTTCGCATACTCGCTGCCATAGCGCACGTACATGCTGTAGGCACGGGTGCTAACGTCCTCAGTGATACTCCAGATGAAAGCGTTTTCGCCAACGTAGGAGCAATATCCATTTTCGTATGCTTGCCCAACAGGCAACACAGAAAAGCCGAAAGTATTCGGACCGTTGCGGTTGTTAATCCAACCACTCTGAGACCTGAGAAACATGCCGGCAGTCGATTGCCCTCCCACTGCCGTGAACAAAGCTTTCCATTCTTCATTGCTGGGCAGATGCCAGTTCGGCGGGCAAATGCCCTGAACTTTTGCGGGCAGGGAGCAAGTCTTGCCGTGGCCGCAGTCCTGCGGATTATCCGCATCGTTCGCCAATTTCACCGAGTCAATTGCTGCGGCCCAGGTGTACAGGCGACCGGCTACATCGCATTTTTTCGCATCATCGTTGTAGCACCTGCTTTTGCCTCTGAGACTCGGGGTCTTTACGCTGTCGGCATAGTTCAAGTTTTCAGCCATCCAGGTCTGCTCACCAATCTTAACCGTCTTATAAACTTTACCATCACGAGAGTCCGTAATAGAATCATACTCTATTTTTGGATTCAGGCGCAATTCTTTCGGTACATCCCAACTCCAGCCTTCTAAATCCACCGAACTGCTGGAACCAGGCACAACAGATGTTTCCGCCTTGATGCAACGGACCGAAAACGCATGTATTTTGAGATTGAAATCTATTTCCGCTTTGTCACTAGTATAGCCCAAAACATAGTTTTCATAGCCCAAATACATATAGTATGCACTAGATTCACTGTACGCCGTTAGACTCCAAAAATATGCTGAGATACCCACACCAGAATACGGCCCACCATCCTCCCAGCGACCTCCCGGAAGCGCCGAGAAGGAATAATCATCCGTGCCATTTCCGTCAAAACCATCATTGTCTTTAGGCCATCCCGTTTTTGATTTGAGGACCTTTCCCGCTGTAGATCCCCCACTCGCCGCTGCAAGCAAAGTTTCCATTTCTTTTTTTGTCGGCAACCGCCAATCCGTCGGGCAGACATTCTTTGCTGTCGCCCAATCGTAAAGCGGGCCATACTTGACACAATTCGAATCGACATCATCATAACAAAGGGAACCTTCAGCGTTGTATTTCAGATTTTCCGCCATCCAAATTTGGTCGCCAATTTTCACGGTCCTATAAACTTGACCATCGCGCAAGTCCTTAAGCGTATTCTTTTCCGCATCGTAAATACTGTTAGAAGAACTAGACGACAAGGGTACCGAGCTAGAAGATAACCCAACAATCTCATCGGCCTCTCCTTTGATGCAACGGATGCTATTACCATCTCCTTTATGAGCCACACTCTCTTTATATGCAAAATCGCTTGAATATTCGAAAGGTGTATAAAACACAGTATATTTTCCGTATTCAACAGTGCTCCAAAATCCTGCATTAAGACCAACACGATAAGAAAGTCCATCAACCTTATCGAAGTAACCGGCCGGAATAACCGAGAAACCGACACTATCCGTGCCGTTACCATTATCATACCAACCCCTCTGCGACTTAAGAACCGTTCCTGCATTTTCACCAACCGCATCCATTAAAGCATTCCATTCCGTCGTATCGGGCAAATGCCATCCATCCGGACAAATTCCCTGCACTTTTTTAAGGAAAGGACAAGTCGTGTAATCTCCACATTTCATTCCAGCATTGAGAAATTTCACGGAATCAATCGCAGCGGCCCACGAGTACAACCGACCCGTAACATTGCACTTCTTGGGGTCATTGTCATAACACCAGCTATTCCCTTTAAGACTTGGCGTTTTTACGCTATCCGCATAATTCAAATTTTCAGCCATCCAAACTTGATTGCCAATCTTCACAGTCTTGTAAACTTGTCCATCACGACTGTCTATAATAGAATCGTATTTAATATTCAGGTTCAGATAAGATTCTTTCGGGATACTCCAATCGAAGTACTCAGTACTGTCACTGGATCCTTCGCGGCTGTCGCTGCTCAGAACGTTTTTGGAGGAGGACGAGTTCAAGATCACTGAGCCTGCCGAAGTGACCGAACTACTAGACGTTCCCTTATTGCTGCCTGCAAATTTTTCTACAACCGTTTCAAACGCAGAGACTTCATCTGAACCGCCCCACTTTTCAATGTTCTTGTTAACATTTGCAAGGTCACCATTTTTTTCGGCAGTCGCGGTCCATTCCGCAATTTCCGTTTTCGTCTTATCGTCGTCCCACGAACCGTCTTTTGCAATGTCTGCGGCAACGTCGTTCACGCGCTCGGCAAGCTTTGCAACTTTCAAATCCGATTGCATCATCACGCTTACCGCCAAGAGTGCCGCGTTGTCATCGCCTTTTTCCAAGATGTTCAGGTCTTCGGACAACGCAAATTCACCGTCTTTCGCTTTCACGCTAAACGCGGCGAGCACTTCTTTTTCGGCCTGCGTTTTCGCTTCTGCAAAAGACATTTTCTCTTCAGTGACGAGATTCATCACGCGTTCGTATTCCAGTTCCGTGAGCAAGTTGATGTTCACATTCTTACGGTCCTTCAAATCGGTCAATGCATGGAGCGTAAGCTTGTCCGAAGACTTCTTGCCCGTAACTTCATTGAAGTAATAACCCTTCACTTCGAACGCGGCACATGTCGAGGACAAATTAACGTCCTTGATTTCAAAGTCGCCCTTGTCGCTCTTGATGCTACCCGAGAATTTTTCGTCGGTCAGTTCCATCGTTTGGCAGTCGATTCCCTGCACCGTCACAGAGGAACCCTTTGCAAACGGGCCTTTCTGCGTTACGCCAGCCACATTCAAGTCCGCGATGATTCCCGCATCTTCCGTGGTACCGCCAGCAGTCTTATCGCCGTCGGAACACGCCACCACAAAAGCCGATGCCAAGGCAAAAGCAGCAGCCTGAACAAACACACCCTTGATGAACCCAAACATTCTCTTCCTCACTTTTCCAACTCCTCTTCATCTTCAAGTTTTTCTTTGCGATCCAGCCGTTCGCTCAGCGGAAAGAACTGCAAATTCAAGCGATAGACTTGCTCCGTCTCATCATCTTCGCTAGCAATCGCCACAACGCGGCGGCGGAAATCTGCAATTTCCTTGCGAATCCGTTCGTAAGCCTGACGCGTAATTCCCATGGTCACGCCCGACATGTCGCGTTCCGAAAGCGGCAAGTCCAAAGCCTTTACCGCAAACTCTCCCATCTGGCGTTGCATATTGCGAGCCGCCACCGGCACCGCATCCACAGGCCCCATCGAAAGCGACTTGTCCGTCTGGCTGTAGTTTCCGCTCTTGTCCTTCTTCAAGAGACCAGACTTCACCAAAAAATCGAGCGTCTCGGAAACTTCCGCTGCCGAAATCTTTTGTTTGCAAACATGCGCAATTTCGAGCGGCTTCGCCCCCGGCATGTGCGGAGCAAGTTCACGCAGCACGGGATTCTTCCACGAATTGAAATAATCAAACTCTTCGTTCCCGAGTACACGCACCTTGTGCGCCCTCGCCAAAGCACAGCGATCTTCGAACGCGGCACGCTTCGCCTCGTCCCCCTTCGCATGGGCATACGAAACCATCAACACAAAGTACGTCTGTTCGAACCCGACAAGCCCCATCGCCGCAGCGACCGAGCCAGCAGCATTTATGCTCAGATTTTTCTTCCCTTCGCAAACATATTTCAGGTAAACCGCCGACGAAAAACCGGCATCACGGGCAAAATCGCGCCACGTAAACGCAGAGGTGCGCTTGCGTTCATCGTAGTAATCCTGGATGAACTTGCGATAATCCGTGTATTCGACGATTTCCTTCATGTACCCAAATATAGGTATTTTCGAATTATTTGGAATACAAAAATAGCGTTTTTAGCCAAATTTTACCATTTTTAGCTATTTTTGCAAATTTTAGAAATTCAGAACACAAAACAAGTATTCCAGGAATACAAAACCTAGAACGCGGCAACAGAAAACGGCCTCTATTGACATTTCACTTTACTTTTGGTATATTACTAAAAGTAAAATACCAAAGGTATAGTGAGGCTATAATGATAAACCCGTTTTTGTTGGAACCATACACATCAAAGGAACTGTTCTGCGACCGCGAACAGGAACTGAATGATATAACATCGTTCCTAAAAAACGGCTCCAACGTGACGCTTATTTCACCACGGCGTTACGGCAAGACGGGCCTCATTTTTAGAACATTCGACGACCTTCGCGAGAAAAATTTCATATGCATATATGCCGATATTTTCTCGGCACAAAATTTGGATGACTTTATCAAAATTTTATCCGAAGCCGTTGTAAGCAACCTCGCAAGCGATTCTTTGATAAAAAAATTCTTCAACGCCCTCAAGAACGCAAGACCCCTGCTCAGCTACGACCCGATTTCCGGAAATCCGCAGGTCACGCTATCATTCCTGACAGATTTGCAAAAACAACCGACACTAAAATCCATTTTCGACTTTCTCGAAAAGCAAGGAAAGCAAATCGTTTTCGCCATTGACGAATTCCAGCAAATTAGAGAATTTAAAGAAACAAACGTCGAAGCACTACTGCGAGCATACATCCAACAGTTACACCACGTGAAGTTTATTTTCAGCGGAAGCAAAAAGCATTTGATGGCAGACATGTTCACAAACGCGAAACACCCTTTCTACGAAAGTTCCAGAACCGTCTATATCGACCGAATCGATTTAGAAAAATACAAGGAGTTCATTACGGGACTTTTCAAAAAAGCCGGAAAAACCATTGACGAGGACGCCGTTGATTTTATCTTGGACTGGACAAAACGGCACACCTATTACACGCAGTTCGTGTGCAATCAGGTATTTGCAGATTCCGCAGCTAAAGTTTCATTGGAAGACGTAAAAGTCACGGTTTCGAGAATCATGCGATTTGAGATTCCAAATTTCATCGAACGTCGCAATCTGATTACAGAAAAGCAGTGGAAATACCTTGTCGCCGTCGCAAAAGAAGGCGAAGTCAAAAAGCCGACCGCCGCCGATTTTTTGATAAAGTATAAAATCGGAAACGCGGCAACAGCAAAAAAAATCCTGACCGCCCTTGTCGAAAAGGAATTGCTATTAGAACAAAGCGATTTAAGCGGAAAATCCTACAGCGTCTATAACGTGTTCATGTCCCGCTGGATGGAATCGCTTTAAACGGGAAAACCCCGCTAGCGTCCTAGCGAGGCCCTTTCCCTCCTTTTTCCAAACAACATTCATTTATCGTAAATCGTTATCCTGATATTGGCACGCGTTTCGTTCCACGCAATGTTACCAACTATGAAAACTATATTGGCATAAACCTCGGCCACATAATGGAAACCTTCAACATCCTTTTCAAAACTATACAATACCGTTGTAATATTCTCTTCACCGTTGCGGTTTGTATATCCAAGACTTGCGAGCCCCCTTTTCTGCATTTCACCCATCGTCACAGTTTCCTTACTCACAAGCGTAAACCCATGTGATTCAATAAACTCGGCATATCCATCCGCAGCAGTCTTTGCGTCTTCAATCTTAGAAGTTCCATAGGTATCAAACAACGTACAAAAGTTCCACATCGTCCACAAGGAATCATTCGAATACGCTTTTCCACTCATTTGAGGAACTTTTTCCTTGATGAAATTCAAGTCTTCAGGAAGATCGCGATACTGGGGAGAATTGTAGTCCTTTCTTTGTTCAGTGGGCACCTCTTCAATACTGGCATCCCGGTCAATCATCTTCAAAAAGAAGTAATTGTATTCGAGCACAAGGTCCCCATATGATTCCTGCATTGTAATGACAATTGTATAAACATGTCCATCAGAAGTTTTGGAATAAACATGCGAATCATTAACATATATGTTGTCCAAGGAATCGTTGGAATAGGAACCCATGTATTCAAAACCATTCGTAACAGCTTCCTTGATTAACGCAGAGGCAGCAGAATCCCAGGGAGCAGCCGTACTATCATCCATGAAACGCCCTCGAGACATTGGCTGAGCCCTCCCTCTCCACATAACTTGCTTGCCATCTGCATACTCTGTATATTCCGTTTTCTTTTCAAGATATTTTTCGACAAAAGAAAGTTCATCAGACAAGTCCGGCAAAGAATCTTTCTTTTGCACGACACTCGAAGAAGAGGATTTCATAGAAAATGGGTCAAAGTAAGAACTCGACGATATTTCGCCAGAACTGCTCGACCCTTCGGCAGGTTTCGATGACGAACTCGACATCGGTTCATCACCTGGAATATGCCATCGGCCCTTTTCACACACAAAGTATTCATTATACAGTTTACTCAACTTGTTCACATTGCGCTTGGTTTCATTTTCACGCTTATCGTTGCAGACTCCGAGACCGTAATTATTCCACCAGTAATTTGTTACAAATTTTTCAAATGCGGGAACGGAATCGGCATACTTCCAGTTTTCAACATTCTTACGCACATTCGCAATCGTTCCCTTCAAGTCCATATCGCAGGCCCAGTCCGCAATTGCAGTCTTTGAATCGGCATCGTCCCAACTGCCGCCTTCTGCAAGCGCAATGCTGAACTCGCCCATGCGTTCGGTCAGCCCCGCCACATCGACATCGCTCTGCATCAAAACGCTCACCGCCAAGAGAGCCGCGTTGCCGTCGCCCGACTCAAAGATGTTCAAGTCTTCAGATTCCGCGAAATCGCCATCAATGCCAAACGACGCAAGGATTTCTTTTTCGGCCTGTTCCTTCGCTTCGGCAATGGACTTTTTCTTCTCGGTCACCAAGTACATCACACGCTCGTATTCTAGATGCGTGAGCAAGTTGATGTTCACCGTCTTTCTGCTCGAAAGATCCGTGAACGCACGGAGTGTCACCGTTCCCGAAGATTTCTTGCCGGAAATTTCGTCGCGGTAATAACCGTTAGCCTCAAGAATCGCATACTGCGATTCCAAATTGATGTCCTTGATGGCGAAATCGCCCTTGTCGCTCTTGATGGAACCCTTGAAGCTCTTGCCCGTCTGCTTGAGCGTAATACCGTCGAGTTCCTGCACCGTCACGACAGAACCCGTGACAAACGGCCCCTTCT
>JAEEGJ010031744.1_pt1 | contig 10193 bp, 7 predicted proteins | sample 8958761 | NCBI WGS metagenome assembly JAEEGJ01 (sample SAMN16246546, study PRJNA631951) | gut metagenome | biome: gut microbiome; feature: rumen; material: RS-attached | host: Bos | place: Iran: Karaj | collected 2018-10 | reverse complement strand
TTGGGAGATTCTTCTTCCAAATTCAACCTTTGTTATTCAACAAAGCAGTCTTAGCAAGACTGTCATCTAAAATCAGTGTGATAGTTCCCTCGTTCCTAGGTTCCCTAGACGAAAACTGTAAACGGTAAACGGTAAACAGTAAACTAGACCTTTCACATTTCACCTTTCACCTTTCACATTTCAAATCTTGCTCCATTGTCGGGTTTTACCCAGAACACTTGGAATGTCTTCTCATACTCAGGGAACTGCTCAAGATACTTTTCTGTGAGGTTTTTCTCTATTTCTTGTTTATAGGCTGGATCAACCAGTGCGATACAAGCACCCTTGAAACCTGCACCTGAGAAACGACCTCCATACACTCCGGGAAGACTGCGCATTATCTCATAGATAGCTATGAGTTCTGGACTGCCGCATTCGTAATTATGAATACTGCTCTCGCAACTGGCGAAGGAGAGTTTTCCGAAGAGTTGTAGATTGCCGGTTTCCCATGCAGTAACACCCTGGCGCACACGACGGTACTCACTATAGAAGTGTTCTGCACGACGTGCAAAACGTGCTGGCATGATGTCACGTGTCTTCTCGAATGTCTCTTTTGGAACATCACGCAGGAACGTCTTATCAAAAGTCTTCAGAGGCTGCTCTTGGTATGCCAGCATATTCCATGCAGCAGTCTTACACTCATACACACGGAGGTTATAGTCAGAGTTTACTAGTGAACGAGTCAGGCCAGAGAAGAAAATACCTATCTCAAACTCTGGCATATCTGGATTACGTTTGATGATGCGCCAATCATCCGAGTCGCAGTCTAAGAACAGCAGTCCATCTTTTTGGCCAAGAGCAATACATGCCTGATCGAGCAGACCATTATTCAGTCCGATATACTCACGTTCTGCCTCAGATGCTATCTTTACTACCTCGAAAGGCTGCAAAGTAATATCATTTGCCTTCGCAAATGCCATAACATACGCAATGAGAACAGCAGCAGATGAGCTTAAACCACCGACTGGCAGCGAACCTTGTATGACACCAGTGATACCACGCTTCAGTTCAAAGCGCTTACGCAGAGCATATTTTGCGCCACGGGCATAGTCGCCCCAATGATGTTCACGCACTTGAGATGGTTGGTCGATTTCAAAATCTACCACCCCTTCAAAGGTCTTTGATTCCAAATGCACATGACTCTCCCCGTTTTCGTTTTGGTTATCGTTTTCGTTGATGTTAAACCAAAGGTCAACACCCTTATTGATAGCAAAACCAGTTACAAGACCATGCTGATGGTCAACGTGTGCTCCAAGTGGACAAACACGATAAGGAGAGAAAATGTGATACTGATATTCTTTTTCCATGTGTATAAGTATTTTGGTTGCAAAAATACGCATTTTTTCTAAAAACCAAAAGAATTGTGCCTTTCCTTTGGCAATTAAATCATTTCACGTTATCTTTGTTGGCAAAAAATATACAATATTATGAAAAACGTAGTTATAGCTGCTGGATATGCAACACGCTTGGGTGAGTTGACAAAAAACTTCCCTAAACCATTGTTAAAGATTGGTGAGAATACCATCTTAGGAAGAATGCTGGATGATATTGATAAGATTCCGGAGATTGATGAACACATTATTATTTCAAATCATAAGTTTGCTCCCATTTTCGATAAATGGAAGAAGGAAGAGGGCAGATGGCAGAAGCCAATCACCATAGTGGATGATGGGACGGAGACGAACGAGACTCGTCTTGGTGCTGTATGCGACTTGCTGTTTGCAATGGATAAACTCCATATCGATGATGACTTATTGGTGGTAGCAGCTGACAATCTGTTGTTCTTCTCGTTTCAGGAGTTTGTAGATTTTGCTAAGGCTAAGCAGACCAGTTGTATTATGTGTCATGAACAGCCGTCGATAGAGAAACTACAGCGTACGGGTGTGGTAGAACTGGATGAAAACTTTAAAGTGCTGGGCATGGAAGAGAAACCACAGGTACCGAAAAGCCATTGGGCTGTGCCACCATTCTATATCTATCTGAAGAAGGACCTAGACATGGTGCGCCATTCTGTAGAGAATGGTTGTGGTAAGGATGCGCCAGGTAACTTGGCGCATTATATGGTGGAGCATACTACTATGCATGCCTGGCCTATGAGTGCCGGACGATTCGACATCGGTAGCCTCGATACGTATTATGAGGCACAAAAACTTTATGGAAAATAATAAGAATATGAAAAAAATTGATTTAAATAACAAGACTATTTTAGTCACAGGTGGTGCGGGTTTTATCGGTTCTAACCTCATTAAGCGTTTGTTCAAAGACACAAAAGGTAGTACCATTATCAATATTGATAATCTGAACGACTACTATGATGTGCGCCTGAAAGAATATAGGTTAAAAGAGTTGGAAACTCTTAATTGTCAATTGTCAACTGTCAATTATCAATTTATTAAGGGTGATATCGCTGATAAGCAGACCATTGACAGCATCTTTGAGAAGTGTAAACCACAGGTGGTCGTAAACCTTGCTGCTCAGGCAGGCGTGCGTTATAGCATCACCAATCCTGATGCGTATATCATGAGTAACATGATGGGCTTCTACAACATCCTCGAGGCGTGCAGACACTCGATGGATGAAGTAAGATGTAAGAAGGAAGATGTGAATGCTCAGCCATCAGCCATCAACCATCAGACATATCGTGGCGTGGAACACCTCGTTTACGCCTCAAGCAGTAGCGTCTATGGTGGGAACAAGAAGGTTCCTTTTAGCACAGATGACCGTGTAGATAATCCAGTTTCTTTGTATGCTGCCACCAAGAAGAGCAACGAGCTGTTTGCTCACTGCTATTCAAAGCTCTATGACATCCCAACAACGGGTTTGCGTTTCTTTACGGTATATGGTCCTGCAGGACGTCCTGATATGGCATACTTCGGTTTTACCAACAAACTGCTCAAAGGTGATACCATCCAGATATTCAATTACGGCAACTGCCGTCGTGACTTTACGTATGTAGATGATATTGTCGAAGGTATCATGCGCGTGATGCAAGGAGCTCCAGAGCGCAAAAAAGGCGAAGACGGTCTGCCTATTCCTCCTTATGCGGTGTATAACATTGGTGGTGGTCAGCCAGAAAACCTCCTTGACTTTGTTAACATCCTTCAGGAAGAACTCGTCCGTGCCGGTGTTTTACCAAAAGACTTCGACTTCGAAGCCCACAAGCAACTCGTCCCCATGCAACCAGGAGATGTTCCTACCACTTACGCAGACAGTGCAGCCCTAGAAAAGGACTTTGGATTTACCCCTAAAATCACCCTTCGCGAAGGCCTCCGTCATTTCGCTGAGTGGTATAAAGAGTATAATGGATAGATAATAGTTTGACGGTTAAAGGTTATTGGTTATAGGTTATTGACAAGATCAAATACGAAAAACTATTTTATTGTTAATATGAACATAGGAGACAAAGCGCCCGAGGTATTGGGCAAAGACGAACAGGGACGTGACATCCGTCTGAGTGACTATAAAGGTAGAAAGCTCGTACTCTACTTCTACCCGAAGGACAATACCAGCGGCTGCACAGCTGAGGCTTGTAGCTTGCGTGACCACTATAGCGAACTGCAGGGTGCAGGCTACGAAGTGGTTGGCGTGAGCAAAGACTCTGCTGCATCACATGTAAAATTCAAAGAGAAACACCAGTTACCATTTCCATTGATTGCCGACATCAACCACGAACTCTTAGAAACCATGGGTGCCTGGGGCGAGAAGAATATGTACGGCAAGAAGACCATGGGCACCATCCGCACCACCTTTATTATTAATGAGGAGGGCATCATCGAGCAGATCTTCGCTGGTAAGCAGGTGAAGACCAAGGAGCACGCTAACCAAATTCTTGGAAATTGATAATTGAAAAGGTGAAAGGTCTAGTTTACTGTTTACCGTTTACAGTTTACAGTTTTCGTCTAGGGAATAGTGGAACGAGGGAACTATCACACTGATTTTAGATGACAGTCTTGCTAAGACTGCTTTGTTGAATAACAAAGGTTGAATTTGGAAGAAGAATCTCCCAAGCTAGCTTGAAGAGTTCTTCTACAAAATACAACTTATCATCTAATATCTACCTTTGCACAACTTTTCGTATATTTCGCGTTTTTAGATGTTCTCGGAATAAAAAACATTCCTATATTCCTAAATTCCCTAGAATAAAAAAACAAATTATCAATTATATAAGTGAATGCTAAGGAAATCATAAGCTATATGGAGTCGCTGCGGAATGAGGAGCAGCGGAAGGTACTCATGGGGTTCTTCAAGACGGGACCGGGTGAGTATGGCTATGGTGATGAGTTCCTTGGACTGAAGGTGCCACAGACGAGGGAGGTGGTGAAGGCGGCATTAACCGAGAGTAAAGAACCCTTAACCATGAACCCTGAACCATTAACCATAGATGCGGTTCCCGTGCTGCTGATGTCGAAATGGCATGAGGTGAGGCTTTGCGGATTACTGATTCTCGTTGCAAAGTTTGAGAAGCTAGCGACCAAGCGACTGATTAATGATCCGGAGGCTATCAAGAAGCGGGATGAGATAGTGGCGATGTATCTGAAGTATGCAGAGCGGGCGAACAACTGGGACTTGGTGGATTTGTCTGCTCCAAAGATATTGGGAGCCTCCCTCTTATCCCCCCAAAAGGGGGAGGATTGGAAGCGGCAGGTGCTGGATGAACTGGCTTTCAGTGATAATTTGTGGAAGCAGAGGATGAGTATGGTGTGTACGTGGAAGACTTCACAGATGGGAGATCCATCATGGTGTCTGAGATATGCGGAGATTCATCTGCATCATCCACATGATTTGATGCATAAGGCTGTGGGGTGGATGCTCAGGGAGATGGGGAAGCGATGCTCGATGGATTTGCTCAGGGAGTTTTTGAGGCAACATGCACACGAGATGCCTCGCACGATGCTGAGGTATGCTATCGAGAAGATGAATGAGAAGGAAAGAAAGAGGTGGCTATTGGCTGTTGAAACATCGAAAGACTCTAAAGGAACGAACACGACCCCGCGCAGTGATGAGATTATTTATGAGCCAAAGTTGCCCCTGCGGGGAGGCTCAATATATAACGAATAAGCAAACGGCTCAACGAAGTTAATTACACGAATCTAACGAATTTTGACAAAGAACCTAAAAAACCCCTTCCAATAGTATAAGTCTTAACAGACTTTTGCAGTACTTCAAGTTATATGTTCTTTATGTGCAAGCACCTAAGCCCATATCCCTTAAACTCCTGCACCTGCTTAACATCAGGTTATACTATTGGAAGGAAATAACAATAAAAACAATTTTAGTTTACTGTTTACTATAATCTCACACAGATATCACAGATATCACAGAAAATTCTCTAATTCTCTAATTCTTGACAAAAACCTAAATAACCCCTTTCTGAGATAGATAACTCTATCGAGTTATTAACGCTATCAGCAACAATCCTGCTTGTAAGCAAGCTTCCAGACAGTCTTATTCCTGACATCGTTATCCTTTCAGGGGATTCTATCTCATCAAGGCAAAAACCTCGCTTCGCGGAAAAACAGTTGCTCCGTACGATAACGATAACGATAACGAAAACCTTCTAAGGTCACACAGAACCCGCGCAGTGACGACATTATTGCTATGCGACGTTGCCCCAGCGGGGAGCATAAAGCAATAAGGAGTAAGCAACCGGCTCGACGAAGTCAAAGCACGGAAATCACGGAAATTAATATACCACACTGATTTTTGATGACAGTCTTCTTAAGACTGCTTTGTTGAAGAACAAAGGTTTTATATTGATTAGAAGTGTATTGAAAGCAAGCTTTCATAGCACTTCGAACAATAAAAACATATCATCTAAAAATCTACCTCTGCACAAGTTTTCGCATATTTCGCGATTTTAGATGTTTTCGCAATTAAAAAACTTTTCTGTGGTATGGCTCCGCCGAGCCGTTTGCACACTCCTTAAAGATTAAGCCTCCCCGCTGGGGCTACTTCGGCTTATCTTTAATGTCGTGTTCTGCGCGGGTTCTGTGATATCTGTGTGAGATTATAGAAACGAAAACTCTTTAACCGTTAATCGTTAACCGTTAACCATTATTGACGCTGGCTAAGGTTTTTCTTGTCGCAGACAAGGGTTTTTCTTTTGAGGGTTGTAAGAACGAAGTGATGCGATGAGGGTTGTGGCATTGGTGTAAAAGCTTGCTTTTAAAGACAAGGACATAACACTTAGCGCAAGGCTCTGAAAAGAGCTACAAAACTCAAAAGGGTTTTTCCGGTTTTTGTATAAAGAAAAAAATAATTTGAGATAAAAGTCTTATTGTAAAAAAGGACGAAAAACGAAAAATTATAGAAAAAATGAATAAAAAAGTGCACAATTGTAACAATGTTAAAAAAAAGTTGTAATTTTGCACTCGTAAAAAACAAGATAAGTGTTTTTTCGATGGATGGCATAAAGATATGCATAATAGGATTGGGGTACGTTGGTTTGCCTTTGGCACGACTGTTCTCCACTAAATATGAAACGGTTGGTTTCGATATGAACCAGAAACGTGTGGATGCTCTGATGCAGGGGCATGATGATACGTTGGAGGTTGAGGATGCCTTGTTGCAGGAGGCAATAGAGAAACATGGATTCCGTTGTACTACTAAATTGGAGGAAGTTCGGAAATGCAATTTTTATGTTGTTGCCGTTCCAACTCCGGTTGATGAGAATAACCTGCCAGACCTAAGACCTTTGTGGGGTGCCAGTGAGACTGTTGGAAAGGTAATAAGCAAAGGTGATATAGTGGTATATGAAAGTACCGTATATCCTGGAGTGACAGAGGAAGAGTGTCTTCCGATTGTGGAAAAGGTGAGTGGGTTGAAGTTTAACGTAGATTTCTTTGCCGGATATAGTCCGGAACGGATAAATCCAGGAGATAAACTGCACACTGTGGAGAAGATAAAGAAGGTGACGTCGGGCAGTACTCCTGAAATAGCAGACTTGGTAGATAGTGTGTATAACTCTGTTTTGGTGAACGGTACACATAAGGCTCCAAGCATAAAGGTGGCTGAGGCATCGAAGATAATTGAAAATACCCAGCGTGATATTAACATCGCGTTTATGAATGAACTAGCTAAGATATTCAATGTAATGGGTATTGATACCCGAGATGTCATTGAAGCAGCATCGAGCAAGTGGAACTTCATAAAACTGAGTCCGGGACTGGTAGGAGGTCACTGCATCAGTGTTGACCCTTATTACCTGATTCAGAAGGCAGAGGTGTATGGCGTGATGCCACGACTGATGATTGAAGCAAGAATGCTGAACGATGGTATGGGTACTTTCGTTGCCAACCAGGTCATTAAATGTATGAATAAGAAGGGTGTGTTAGTGAAGGATAGTAGGATATTGATTCTGGGTGTCACATTCAAGGAGAATTGTCCTGATATCCGTAATACGAAGGTAGTGGATATTTATAATACATTAAAAGAGTACACTGATAATATAACCGTATATGACCCATGGGCAAATCCTGCTGCGGTGAAGAAGGAATATGGTATTGATGTAAGATGTAAGATGGAAGAGGGAAAAGGTATTTTTGATGCTTGTATTTTGGCTGTGGCACATGATGAATTTAAGAATATTGATGTGCGTGCATTGGTTGGCAATGGGGTAGTGTACGACGTGAAAGGGACGTTGGATAGAAGTGTTGTGGATGCGAGACTGTAGAGAATTGACAATTGACAATTGAAAGTTGAAAGGTGACAGTTGAAAGTTGAAAGGTGAGAGTTGGTGCTTAGGCATCGGCCCTTTTTTTGCATGGGCATCTGGTGGAACTGAAACGGCTGATTCGTGAACACAACAAGGAGGAGAAGCAGGTGCCTATCCGTGAGCCAGACCTGATGATTGTGCTGACTGAAGGAAAGATGGCCTACACGAGACCTGACGGGGTGAAGATTATCCCGCTGGGATGTTTGAGGAACTAAGGCCTTCGTTTCAGTTGATAGGTGAAGAGTAGCTTACCGGTTACGGCTTACGGGTGGCGAGGCTCTTTTTGTTTAATGGATTAGGCAAAATGTTGTCAAAATTTAAAAATATTTTAATTATTTTTGTTGTTTTGAGAAAAAGAAAGTATTTTTGCACAGATTTAGTAAAACTTTACTTATCCATGATAAATAGTAATAGTGTGAGGGTTCAAGGGAAAATTAAAGACACATGTATGATAAGTGATTGGTAACATATAAGAGAGGCTAGAATGCAAAGAATATTTTTTCAATCTATAACGCAATATGAGGAATAATAATCAGTCAAATAATTTGATAAAATGGATTGTGGTAGCTGGTGATATTGCATTGCTGAATATCATAATTCTTATCGCATCGGAATGGTTGTGGAAGGATGAGAACTGGCCTATACGCAGTCAGGAGATGTATTTCTTAGTCAATAATTTTGCGCTGATTCTTAGCTTGTCAAGGTATTCAACTATTATTCATCAACGAATTATTGGAGCAGGTGAAGTCTTGAAACGAATAGTTGGACTGACAGTGGTACAGACAATTGTAGCTTATGGATTGTTGCGGGTACTTGAATTTAATATACATATAGGCTGGAGACAAATTTGTATAGGCACAGTTTTCTTTGTTCTTTTACTTATAAAACGTATGCTTGAACGATGGCTTATCAAGTTTTATCGACAAGTTGGTAGGAATAGTAGGGCTGTGACATTGGTAGGTAATGACCCTGAATTGCTGAATCTATATGAAAAGTTACATAATGATGCTGCTCTGGGTTATCATGTACTTGGATATTATGCGGATGCTGAAATAGGCGAATGGACACATTCAATAAGTAGTCCTTCAAGGTCTAAAGACAATATAAAGAATGAAGATGCCCCATTATCTTCAGAAAAAAATGAATCGAGAAACGAAGATAGAAAAAAGATTAACATCAAACGTTTGGGATCAATGCAGGAATTTGTAGATTGCCTGAGTCATCCTGATGATTTGGTTCTGGGAGATGAACTCTATCTATGTATATCACGTCGAGACAAAGACATTATTCGCAGAACTTCCCGGATGTGCGACCATAAAGTAATACGTTTTTATTATCTGCCTGTTTCAGTGGAGTCTATAGGACTTAATCTGAAAAGTGAGATGTTTGATGATTTGGAAGTTTATACTACATATGAAAATCCTTTGGAGAATCCACTCAATAGATTCGTTAAACGTACTTTCGACATAGTCTTATCCCTATTCTTTCTGATACCTACGGCTATTATGTTTCCATTTATTTGGGCAATCATAAAAATACAAAGTCCTGGTCCTTTGTTTTTTAGACAAAAACGTACAGGATTGGACGGCAAGGAATTTGAGATGTTGAAATTCCGTTCAATGCATGTAAACAAGGATGCGGATAAAGTACAGGCAACGAAGAATGACCCGAGGAAATTTCCGTTTGGTAATTTTATGCGCAAGTCAAATATTGATGAATTACCACAATTTTTGAATATTCTGAAGGGTGATATGAGTTTCGTCGGACCGCGACCACATATGCTTATGCATACAGAAATGTACTCGAAGTTGATAGATATCTATATGGTTCGACACTTTGTAAAACCTGGACTTACAGGCTGGGCACAAGTAACAGGATTCCGTGGGGAAACCAAAGAGTTGTGGCAGATGGAAGGACGTGTTAAACGCGATATCTGGTATATGGAGAACTGGAGTATCTGGTTGGATATTCGAATTATATGGATGACTGTAAAAACAATCTTTATTCATGATAAGAATGCGTATTAGTTTGAGACTAAAGACGAAGTACTAAATACGAAGTGCTTCGCTACGAAAACGATAACGATAACGAAAACTAATTTTCAATTATGCATTATGCATTATGAATTATGCATTAATACTAACCTTTACCCGTTACAAAAGTCACTCTCAACTCTCAACTCTCAACTTTCAACTCTCAACTTTCAACTAACTTCTGTGTCCTCCTAGTTGTTCGTTGCGTTCGCGTGCTGTAGAACCTTCCTTGAAGTTGGTGCCTTTAAGGATTGCATTATTCCCGAATTTATTTTTTATTGTCAACTCGGCATCTAAGATGCGGTGTTCTTTATCTGCTTGGGAGGTGATGGGCTGTTCGTCTTGATTATCGGTTGGAGTAGTGTCGGCAAACAATTCCAATTGTATGCTGTCTCTCTTGCTTTCCA
>JAEEGJ010031741.1_pt1 | contig 10193 bp, 5 predicted proteins | sample 8958761 | NCBI WGS metagenome assembly JAEEGJ01 (sample SAMN16246546, study PRJNA631951) | gut metagenome | biome: gut microbiome; feature: rumen; material: RS-attached | host: Bos | place: Iran: Karaj | collected 2018-10 | reverse complement strand
ACAAATGGGCGTCAGGAAAACGGAGCGCAAGAACCATGCAAAACGACACCATAGCGAAGGAAGTGGAACGGATACACATGGAAAGCCCGGACAAGGGCTACCGTCGCATCAACGACGAACTGCGGCATGACCATCATATCCATGTCAACGACAAACGTATCCTCCGCATCTGCCGGGCGAAGGACATCAAGTCCACCATCAAGTACAGGAACATGGGATGCACGAGACGAGCCAAGAATCCGCAGCATACGGCCGAGAACCTGCTGAATCGCCAGTTCCATGCGGACAGGCCGAACGAGAAATGGCTGACCGACGTCACGGAGTTCAAATACTGGGATGGGAACCGGACGCAGAAGCTCTACCTGAGCGCCATCCTCGACCTGTACGACAGACGCATCGTCGCCCATGTCATCAGTGAACGGAATGACAACCCTCTCGTATTCAAGACATTTGACAAGGCAGTGGCAGCGAACCCGGATGCACATCCTTTGTTCCACAGCGACAGGGGATTCCAGTACACGAACCGGACATTCCACTACAAGCTTGAAAAGGCAGGTATAACGCAGAGCATGTCCAGGGTGGCGCACTGCATCGACAACGGGCCTATGGAGGGGTTCTGGGGGATATTGAAACGTGAGAGATACTATGGCAGACGTTTTGGCAGCAAGAAGGAACTGGTCCACATGATTGAAAGTTATATCCGTTATTACAACACAAGGCGTGTTCAGCGTCGGCTCGGAATCTTGACGCCGATGGAGAAACATGATCTGTATTTCACGATTGCGGCGTAAAAAAGACTGACAGCCGAAACTGTCAGTCGAAAAATTATTATATTTTTTCATTGTCCTCTTGACGGGGAGCAGTTCATATCCTCCCCGGTTCATTCCTTTTTCATACTGCGTTGCTATCATGACCGCAATACGATACAAAGGAGGACAAACATTTTTATGAATACATTCAAAACCACGCTTTTGATGGCGCTGCTGACCGGGCTGTTGATTGCCGTGGGCGGCAGCTTCGGCGGGCGCGAGGGCGCGGTGATTATGCTGGTCTTTTCCCTCGGCATGAATTTCTTCTCTTACTGGTACAGCGACAAGATGGTGCTTTCGGCCTACCACGCGCAGGAGATTTCCCGCGAGCAGGCGCCGGAGCTTTACGGGTTGGTGGAGAAACTGGCGCAGAAGGCGGAGCTTCCGATGCCGAAGGTCTGCGTGATCCAGTCCGCGACGCCGAACGCTTTTGCCACAGGGCGCAACCCTGAGCACGCGGCGGTGGCCGTGACTACGGGCATCATGCAGGTGCTGGACTACGACGAGCTGGGCGGCGTGCTCGCCCATGAGCTTTCCCACGTCAAGCACCGCGACACCTTGATCTCGACGGTGGCGGCGTCTATCGCCGGCGTGATTTCCACCATCGCGCATATCGCGCAGTGGGCGGCGATTTTCGGCGGCGGGCGGTCCAGCAGCCGCGACGACAACGGCGGCGCGCTGGGGTTCCTTTTCACGATCATCGTGGCGCCCTTCGCGGCGATGATGATCCAGCTCGCGATCTCGCGCTCCCGGGAGTACGACGCGGACAAGAGCGGCGGCGAGATTTGCGGCAATCCGTTGGCGCTGGCCTCGGCCCTCGAGAAATTGGAGTATGCTTCGACGAGGATGCGGCCGCTGGCGGGGGCTTCGACCTCCACGGCGCACCTGTGCATCGTGAATCCGCTGAAGGGCTCGAACGTGTCCTTCGCGAGCCTCTTCAGCACCCACCCGTCCACGCAGGACCGCGTGGCGCGGCTGAAGGAGCAGGCGCGGGAGATGCGCGTTTCCCGTTGACAAGACATAAAAAGAAAAATAAAAAGCACGGAACGGCGACGTTCCGTGCTTTTTGCTTTCATGGTGCCTCAGAGTGGAATCGAACCGCTGACACAGGGATTTTCAGTCCCTTGCTCTACCGACTGAGCTACCGAGGCAATGGCGACCCGAATGGGACTTGAACCCATGATCTCCGCCGTGACAGGGCGGCATTCTAACCAACTGAACTACCGGGCCGGATATGGTGACGCGTACGGGATTTGAACCCATGTTACCGCCGTGAAAGGGCGGTGTCTTAACCACTTGACCAACGCGCCGTGGTGGCTCGCCCGGGATTTGAACCCGGGACCCTCTGATTAAAAGTCAGATGCTCTGCCAGCTGAGCTAGCGAACCATCGCGCCAATAAAGGGCGCTCGTAAAGTATATATGATAAGGAAGGGCTTTGTCAAGACGTTTTCTTTGCAGACCTTGTCATGCAAAGGTTTCTGTCACCTCTCGGCCAATAGCCATTTCCAAACCGGCAAGACGGAGATTTCAATTCCGTCCTGCAGGATCGTTTTTTCTTCCGCGTCTGTAAGGATGAGGAAGCGTGTATCGGGAAATCGCTTGCTGAATTTGACGAGAGCTCCGACTTCTCTTTCGTAGGTATTCAAGTTGTCCTGCAAATCGTAACAAACCTGTATCGCCAGCGCTTCTTCCGGCAGGAAGAAATCCACTTCGATATTGTGATGGTAAAAGAAAAGCTGATGCCTTCCATATTTTCTGACCAGCGCCAACGCCACAAGATTTTCAAGAAGCACGCCGCGCCCTTCCATGAGAAACAGGTTCAAGAGCCCCGTATCCATGAAATAATATTTCGGAGAAGCCATTCGCTCCGCCAACTTGGCCGCATAATTCTCCACGGTCCAAATCAGGCAGGAATCTTCCGCGGCCCCGATATATTTGATGACCGTATTCGTACTGATGGAGACGCCCGCCGCCGACAAGACCTTTTGCATACGGCCAAAGCTGATGGGGCTGCCCACGGCTTCCGCCATTTTCTTGAGCAGGATACGGATGGCGAGGTCGCCGGAGATTTTGTTTCGGCGGATGATGTCGCCAAGATAGATGGTCTGATAGACATTGTTCAGGAATGAGCGCTTATTCTGTAAACCGACAGTTTCAGGAAATCCGCCGTAAGCCAAATACTCATGGTAAGCCCCGATGACAGAGGCGCGTTTTTTCGTCGAATACGGCGCGTCCTTGTCTGCATGGATGTTGACGGCACGGAGATATTCGGCAAAGGAATAAGGGAAGACGGCTTGCATCATGAACCGGGAACCGAGAGTGCTCGCGATTTCCGTACTCAGCATTTTTGCGTTGCTGCCCGTGATGGAGATATGTTGCTTCTGGTCCGCCAGCCGCCGGGCAAATTTCTCCCAGCCTGCAATATTCTGGATTTCATCCAGGAAATAGTAGATTGTTTTTTCCCCGCAGGATTCCAACTGGATTTCCCTGATAAGGTCCAAATCATCGGCTTCCATGCCAATGAGGCGTTCGTCCTCGAAGTTGATATAGGCAATCTGCTGAGGTTCGACGCCAACTTTCAACAAGTCCTGCATGGCCTGAATCATCATAAAGGATTTTCCGGCTCTTCGGATTCCGACAAGGCAGTAATTTGTATCGGGTTCCAAATGGATGCTGCGGGCGTTCAAATCCTGTTTTGTCCAAAAATCCCGTCCATCGTGGAGAACACGTTTGACGATTTCCCTGTTCAACATACAGAACATTCCTTTCTTAAATCGTTCTCTTTATAGAACGATTATAACATGTTTTTATAAAAAAGGGGAGATGCCGCGATAATATTTAGCACATGTCAGACGAAAGAAAACTTTGGCAAGTTTCAAGTCGACAGCCCTTGTCATCCTTGATTTCATGGGCTCTTCCTGTCCACAGCCTCGCTTTGTCAAGACATAATCCGCCTTGCGTTTTATAGGGCCAATGTGCTATAATTTCATACGGCAGATAGCTTTTTGGAAAAGGGGGATCGGCGTGAAAAAGTTTTTTTCCGCAGCGGTCGCTCTTCTTTTTATGTTGGCGTTTTGTCTGCCCTCGGTCCGGGCGGAGGAGCCGCCCCCTGCGGTGCGGGTCATTCGCGTGGGATTGGTGGAGCAGCAGGGAGAGCAGAACGGGCTCGCGTACGAGATGCTGCTTTCGTATATCCGCGTGTATTTGGACGAGGTGTCGAAGCAGACGCGCTGGCAGTATGAGTTCGTGCGCGGCTCTTATCAGGAGTGCGCGGAGCGTTTGCAGCGCGGGGAACTGGATTTCGTGGGGCCGGTGCAGCCTGGGCCTACTGTCAGAGGCATGGTTTTCACCGGCGGCATTCCGAACTGGACGTTGATACATCTCTATCGGCGCAGCGACGTGCCCAAGCCGGCTCTGACGGTGGAAACGGCGCGGAATGCGGTGGTCGGGGTCATCGCCAACGATGCGAACCAGACGGCGCTTTCCTTCTTTATGGCCACGAATGGATGGGATATGACCGTCCGCGTGTTCACTGACGCGGAGTCCATGCTGGCGGCTTTGTATGACGGCGAGATCGATATCGTCTGCGACGACGGCAGCCACGTCGGGAAAGAGGCGCGCTTTGCGGCCACTGTGAGCGTGGTGCCCTCGCGGCTGATGACGACGCCGGACAAGGAGGACCTGTGCAGGCAGCTGACGGAGACCATACTGACGATCGAGTCGCTGACGCCGGGTTTCGGGACGACGCAGAAGGGAAAATACGTGGACCGGGCGCTGAAGGCGATCGTCCGCTCTACGGAAAACGGGCAGAAGTACGTCTCGAGTGCCGGCAAGCTGCGCGTGGCGTTCTTGCCTGATTGCGCGCCTTTTTACGAGATCGGGGGCGACTCCGGTGAGGATTCCTCCGGTCTTTATGTCGATATGCTGGCGATGCTGGCCAACGGCAGCGGCCTGCGCTTCGAATTTTGCCGGGCGGAGTCGGAGGAACGGCTCTGGGCGATGCTGGAGTCGGGAGAGGCGGATCTGGCCTTCGTCTCGTATGTGAACGGCGGCCCGGCGATGGATATGTTCTTTACCGGAGACGTCCGCCAGGAGGAGTTTTCCGTCCTTCGCCGCAAGGACGGAAAGGTGGGGGAATCGGCCAAAGGCGTGGCGGTGGTGCCCGCCGCAATTCCAGGCGCGGAAGCCTATTTTTCGCAGAAATATCATCAGCGGGTCCATACGCTGAAGTCGCCGGAGGAATGCCTGAAAGCGGTGGAGCTGGGGCTTTGCGAGACGGCTTATATCCCGTACCTGTACCTACGGCGGGAGAACAGTCTGGTGGTGCGCCCCGGTTTGGAGCGGCTCGACCGGGAGGCGGTGGAGATTCCCGTGGCGATTGCCATATCCCCGAAGCAGCCGGACGTACTGCAAACGGTCCTGAACACGGCGATCCTTCGCATGGACAAGAACGAGGTGGAACGGCTGGAGCATGAGAACGCCCGGCCCCGGTTCTCGATAGAATATCTGCTGCATCAGTACCCGCTGCGGGCGACGCTGTTCATCTGCGCGTTGGTCTCGGGGCTGGCGGTGCTGTTTTTCATGGTGTACCGGCACAGGCTCCAAAAGCGGCAGAACGAGATCCTGCAGAAGAAGAACGAGGATCTGGAAGACGCCCTTCGCCGCGAGGAGGCCATGCGGATTTCCCGGGACGGCTACAAGCTGGAATCGGAGACGGACAAGCTCACGTCGATTTACAACCGGGCGGCTTTCGAGCGCATCGTGAAGGAGCGGATGGAGGTCCTGCCGGAGGGAGCCGTGGGGGCGTTCTTCATCTTGGACGTCGATCACTTCAAGGAAGCGAACGACACTTACGGTCATCAATGCGGCGACGAGCTGCTGCAAAAGTTCGCGTACGCGATGAAGGAGGTATTCCGGCAAAGCGACTGCCTGGGGCGTTTCGGCGGCGACGAGTTCGTGGCGTTCATCACCGGCGAGCTGACGAGAGCCGCCGTCGAGAAAAAGGCGCGTCGGGTGCTGGAGGCGATACGAAAGATCACCGTGGACCATTCGGACCTCAAGGTCACGGCCAGCGTGGGCGTCGCCATGTACCCGGAGCACGGCGGGAATTACGATTATCTCTTCAACGCCGCCGACCGGGCACTGTATCAGGTGAAATCCCGGGGCCGGGACGGATATTCGGTGGCTTCCTCCGGCGTGATGCGGTAAAAAGGATAACAGAAAAACGAGGCCGTCGCCCTGTGCAAGGGGCGGCGGCCTTTTCGCGTCCGTGGGGCGCTACGAATTTTTCACATACTTTCTTGGAATCGCCGAGAGGAACGGGCTGGGAAGCTGTTCCCGATGGTAGTCGCCGTACTGGCTCCAGGACAGGAACAGTTCTTTTTTCGCTCGGGTAATCGCCACATAAAAGAGCCGTTTTTCCTCCTCCGTCTGGCCGGAGCGCATCGCCTGCTGGGAGGGGAAGGAGCCGTCCTCCATGCCCGCCAGGAAGACGTAGTCGAATTCCAGCCCCTTTGCCTGATGCACGGTGATGACCGGGGTTTTCGGGCGGTCCTTGAGGCTCATCTCGAATTCGCTGTTGGAGAGCGTCGCCAGCGTCAGGATTTGGTGCAGCGCTTCCCTTGGCGAGAGCCGGTTGTCGTCCCGCTCGCGGACGACCCGATAGAGCTGCCGCAGATGCTCCATGCGCTGCGGCTCTTTTGCGTAATAGGTTTGGAGCTGGCTCTTCACGATATGGGCGAGGAAGTCCGTGGGCCGCTCTTTGTACGCGAGGCCGCGCATTTCCGTGACTGCAGAGGCAATGGCCCGGAAGACTTTGCCGAAGGATGCGACGCAGGCCCGGCGTGTCTCCGCCGTAGGCCGGATATTGTGATCGACGGCGTACAGCAAAAGCTCCGCCGTCGCGCAGACGTCATCGAAGGCGTCGTGGGAGGACTTATGCCGTACCTCGAACCGCTCGCCTAAGAATTCTAATTTGTGGTTCGGCAGATTCGGATAAAAGCGGCGGAAGACGTCCAGAGTGTCGAAATAGCCGGGGAAATCCGGTTCCGGCAGGCCGAGGCGCTCCAGTTCGCTGGTCAGGATCGAGATATCGTAGGTCACGTTATGCCCGACAATCCATGCGCCCCGCAGGAAGTCGAGGAATTCCGTCAGCACTTTTTCCGGCGCCTCGCCCTTTTCCCGCAGGAACTCGTCGGAAAAGCCGTGTACCGCCTCCGAGGAGCCGACGCTCCTCTCGGGGCGGAGGAATTTCATGAAGCGCTCTTTCGGCGCGCCGTCCCTGCCGAGGCGAATCGCGGCGATCTGCACGATCTCGTCTTTCGCCGTGTCGACGCCCGTGGACTCTACGTCGAAGACCACGACGTTTTCCTGCTCGAGGGCGTCGAGTAGCGGCGCGAAGGGGTCGCCCTCGTCCAGCGCCGTTTCGTCGAGGAAGTCCGTCAGCCGAAGGCCCGCCGCGCGCATGGCCGCCGACTCGATTTTCTCTATCGTCTTCGCGCCGATGCCGAGGCCGAAACGCTTCAGCACGCGGCGCAGGCTCACGAGGTCGTGCTTGTTCACCGCGAGCTTGATGAAGGCCAGCGCGTCCTTGACCTCCTGCCGCCGGAAGAACTGGAATTCGTCGATCAGCATGAAGGGCCAGGGCGCTTCCGACGGGTAAAGGCGGGCGGCCTGTTCCAGCGCGCGGCAGATCCGGTTCGTCTGGCGGTTGGTCCGGGTCAGTACGCAGACCCGCGACGGGTCGTCGACGCCGAGGCTTCGGATCTTGCCGTAGATCCATTCCCCTTCCTCGAAAAGGTCGCGGCAGCTCTTGATGGAAATCGGCGCGCCTTCCTCCGCGCTGGCCGCTTCGAAGCCGCTCTGATAGGCCGCCGCCAGCTCCGACGGGAAGAACGTTTCGAGGCAGTCGTGGGAGGCTTGGAGCAGCGTGCGCGTCGCGCGGTAATTCTTGGCGAGGGAGATTTCCAGCGGGTCGCATTCTTTCCGGTAGCGGGCCAGCAGCCGGGAGGGATTCGAGCCGCGCCATTCGTAGATGGTCTGGAACGCGTCCCCCGTCAGCAGGATATTTCTGCCGTCGAACAGTTTGGACAGGATTTCGTATTCCAGCTCGTCGGTGTCCTGCACCTCGTCCACGGTGAGGAAGCGGAAGCGTTCCCGCCAGCGGCGGGCAGTCTCCTCGTCGCGGAAGAGGCCGTGGACGCCCTCGATCAAATCGTCGAAGTCCATGCCGTGAAGCTCCGACAGCGCATGATTGCAGCGCACGACAAAAGAGCCGCCTTCCTTCTCGATGAAAGCGGCAAGCCCGTCGTCGAACCGGTAACGGGCGTCGACGCAAAGGGAAAGCGTCTTTTCGCGCCGCTCCGCGAAGAGGCGCGCGACGACCCGCCGGTAATCCTCCTCCGGGTTTTCCGAGTAAACGTCGTAAGCCGCGCGGCTCTTTTTTATCAGAGAGATCAAGTTTTGCAGCGCGGGCAAAGAAAAGCCGCCGGGATTCAGGTCGCGAAGCGCCTCCCGGCAGTCCTCCTCGTCGAATACGGTGAAGTCCGAAAAAAGCTCCGTGCGCCGTTTCGCCTCCTGTCGGAGAATCGTATAGCAAAGGCTGTGAATCGTCTTCACCACGACGCTGCGTCCTTCGGCGGGGAGCAGGCCCTCGATGCGGTCCTTCATTTCCTTGCAGGCCTTGTTCGTGAAGGTCAGGCAGAGGATCTCCTCCGGCGCGGCCAGCTTGCGTTCCAATATATGCGCGATGCGCCGCGCAATCGTATCGGTCTTCCCCGTGCCGGCGGAGGCCAGCAGCAGGACGTTCCGGTCGAGGGTGTCGACGACCGTTTGCTGGGCGGGGTTCAGGGCGGGGGCATTCATCATTTGCACTGGGGTCACGTCCTTTGTCATACTTCTTGTTTTGTATTCGCCCTTCGCATCGAAAATCCTTTTTGCTTTGCAAATCATCGACGATGATATGGTATAATAATACGATACGACGATGATACGACGGAAGGGAGGGGCAGGCATGGAGATTATCACGGAAGCGGAGATCCGGCGGGTCGCCAACGAGGCTTCGTACCGGCGCGGCTGCGCGTACCAGCGGGCCGGCGCCGTGAGGATAACAAAACGGGACGCCGGACGAGGAGCTTTACATTACGAAGCGGAAGTTAAAGGTTCCGGCCCTTTCGCTTATTTCGTGACGGCGCGCATCGCCGGGGGCCTGATAACCGGCCACTCCTGCGACTGTCCGGCGGCAGGTCTTTACGAGGGCGCTTGCAAGCATGTGGTTGCGCTTTTGAAGGAAGTGCAGGAGACGGAGCTTTCGCGGCAGACAGGCGGGAAGAAACTCTCCGACGGCGCCCGGCGCCTCTTTGCGGCCTACGCGGAAGAGCCTGCGAAACCGGCGCAGCCCTCCACTCCGCTTCGGCTCATACCGAAGCTTTGCATCGGCCTCGAATACCGCTCTCAGACCATGTGGCTGGAGTTTCGCATCGGGCGGGAAAAGCTCTACGTCCTGCGCTCGATTCTCGATTTCCTGCGGCAGATGCACACGGGGGCGCCGATGGCTTTCGGCAAGGACCTGACGGTCTATCCTTCGTCGCTTTCTTTCGCAGCGGGCTCCTCCGCCGGGCTTTGGGCGATGCTCGAGGACGCCTGCCGCGACGGGGAAAGCATGTATTCCTACAGCGCGTATTTCCGCACCCAGATGGCGCAGGCCGTTTTCTCCGGCAAGCGGTTCAAGCTGTCGCCGTCGCTCTTGGGGCGATTCGCCGAGGTGATGGCGGGGGAGAGCTTCGAGGTGGAAGTGGACGGGGAAAAAATGCCGAAGGGCGGCTTCGCGGAGGGCGCGCCCCGGTTCGTCGTGCATGTGGAGGACAGGGACGGAAACGGGCGGCTGGAGCTGGAAACGGCGGGGCTCGCCCTTTGCCTGACCGACGACGCCGAATGGATCTTGCACGGCGGCACGATCTGCCATGTGCCGTCGGAACAGCGCGCGCCGCTTACGCGGTTGCTGAGGGCGTTCGACGACGGGAAACGGATCGACGTGGACGCGTCGGGCATGACGGACTTTTTCTCGCTGGTGCTGCCGCAAATGAAGAAGGCCGCCGAGGTCGACGTGGCCCGTTCCTTCGCGGAGCGGTACAAGATGCTGCCGCTGGAGGCGGAGGCGCGGATCGACTATCTCGGCGACGGCGTCGCCATCGAGACGTCGTTCCGTTACGGCGGGGCGGTGTTCAATCCCGCGGCGGCGGAAGGCAAAAAGTCCGCGCCGAAAACGGAGGGGCTGATTCGGGACACGGAGACGGAGCGGGCGATTCTCGCGCTGTTGGACGAATGGGGATTTCAGTCGGAGGACGGGCGCTTCGTGCAGCCGGAGGAGGAACGCGCTTACGATT
>JAEEGJ010031738.1_pt1 | contig 10194 bp, 8 predicted proteins | sample 8958761 | NCBI WGS metagenome assembly JAEEGJ01 (sample SAMN16246546, study PRJNA631951) | gut metagenome | biome: gut microbiome; feature: rumen; material: RS-attached | host: Bos | place: Iran: Karaj | collected 2018-10 | reverse complement strand
GTCCGGCCTGATTGAACCGACATTGCTTTACGGAACGGTCGAAACCAAGCAGGAAAACGGCAGCGTGCTCCGCACCCCTGAACTGATGCATGGAAATCTTGCGCAACTTTCCTCCCGTATCGCCAAATGGGTCGCGTTGCGCCGCAAGCCGAACAACGAGAAGAAAGTCGCGATTTTCGTGTACAACGGGGCTGGTGGCAAGCAGTCCATCGCCGCCAGCGGCTTGAACGTGCCGGAAAGCCTCCATGTCATTCTCAGCTTCCTGCAACAGCATGGCTATCAACTGGATATGGAAATTCCTTCCGGCGATGAACTGACAAAACTGCTGCTAAAAGGCGCACGCAACGCGGGTTCATGGGCCCCTGGGGAAGTCCAGGCATTGACCGAATCCGGCCTGGCCGCCCTGCTGTCGGTCACCGAATATGCAAAATGGTTCGACGAACTGCCGCAACCGTTACGTGAATCCGTCATCGCCGCCTGGGGGCCGCCCTCCAGCGCAGCCATCATGTGTCATAGCGAGAATCTTGTGCTGCCCATGCTCCGCCTTGGCAATCTCGTTGTCCTGCCTGAACCGATGCGCGGCTGGCTGGACGACCCGCACAAGCTCCTGCATTCAAAAGAATTGCCGCCGCACCATCAGTATCTCGCCGTCTATCTGTGGCTCAATCGCGTCTTCCATGCGGACGCCATGATTCATCTCGGCCGCCATGGCTCCAGCGAATGGCTTCCCGGAAAGCAGCTTGGGCTGGACAGTTCCGACGCCGCAGCCGTCGTCAGAAGCAACATTCCGGAAATCTATCCATACATTTCCGACGGTATCGGCGAAGGTGTCGTGGCCAAACGCCGCGCATCCGCCGTCGTCATCGACCATCTGACGCCGCTCTTCCGCGTATCGCCCGCCGAAATCAACTGGTCTTCCATCCAACAGCAAATCGGCGAATGCGAAAGCGCGGATCCCGCCGTGCAACCGCAACGGCGGGAAGCCATCCGCGACCATCTCCGCACGTTGAAACTCCCGGAAGGCATTGATTTGGAGTCTGATGACTGGTTTGGGGAAGTCGCCGAATTCGCAGAATCCCGCACACAGCTCGCCCCCTACGGACTCCATGTGTTCGGCCGTTCGCCATCGAATGCAGAAATCGATGAAACCGTCGCCATGATTCCTAAAGAACAGCGTGATATCGCTAAAAAATCCATGGCGACGGCTGGTCAAGACGAACTGGATGCCCTTCTGGACGCACTTGCAGGAAAGTTTGTCCGCCCAGGCCCGTCAGGCGATCCGTTGCGGCGGCCCGGCATGCCCGTCGGCCGTAATTTCTATTCCTTCGATCCTGCCAAAATCCCCAGCCAAGCCGCCTATCAACGTGGCGTGAAAATGGCGGAAGATCTTCTTGCAAAAGAACATGTGCGTCTTGGGCATTTTCCGAAAACAGTCGCTATCATGCTTTGGGCAGGCGAAGCCATTCGGACGGACGGCCACAGCGAATCTCTCGCCTTGGCGTTGCTCGGCATGGAGCCAACTTACGACAAGCAAGGCAATTGCACAGGCGTCCGCCCCGTTCCGGCCGTTCTTTTGAGTCGCCCTCGAATCGATGTTCTTTTAACGGCTTCCGGAGCCTATCGTGACCAATTCGGCGGTACCATCGCCCTGCTGGAAGACGCCAGACGCCAAGCGGCAACTCTTTCCGACACAGAGAATTACATCAACGCTCAACGGCCGGGCGTATTCTTCCCAAAACCAGGCACTTACGGCATACGAATCAATCGAATCACAGGTGCCTCATGGCTTTGGGAAGACCGCACGCCGATGGTACAGACCTATCTTGATAACATGGCCTACACAACAAACGAAACAGAACACGTCCGAGAGGCGTTGGAGCAAGCCGCCGCCAGCGTGGAAAGCGTCGTCCAGTCACGTTCGAGCAGCGTGTATGGTGTGACGGACATCGACGAATCCTTCCAATATCTTGGCGGTCTTTCCGCCGCCGTGCAATCGCTCTCCGGCAACGCTCCCGCAGAATACATCACCGACCTGCGACAGCCCAATCGCGCCAAAACGGTCAAACTCCAGAATTTTCTCAATGCCGAACTCGACAGCCGCCTGCTCAACCGTGAATGGCTGGCGAGAATAATGAAGGAAAACTATGCAGGAGCCGCCTTGCTGTCCCGCATGGTGGACAACCTATGGGGCTGGCAGGCCACTTCTCCGCATTTGGTCACGGAACAACTTTGGACAAAGACTCATCGAGTTTTGATGGAAGACAGCCATGGGCTCGGCATGCGTGAATTTCTCACGCAGGAGCACGAATGGGCCTATCAGTCCATCGCAGCCCGATTGCTGGAAGCCACGCGAAAAGGCTTCTGGACGCCTGGAGAGGATGTCCGCAAGAAACTTGCAGCGGGTTATCTCCAAAGCGTGTTGCGAGCCGGAATGGCTTGCTGCGACCACACTTGCAACAATCCGATGCTGAACCAAATGGTCGTGCAACTGGTCTCCATACCAGGCGGTCTGCCAAGCGATGTGGTCCAGCAGTTCCGCCTGACCGTCGAGAAGGCGATCGGCCGCACGCTTGACGATGCCGAAAAGGTTCAACGTGAAGTCAAACAGCAACTTGCGCAAGGCTTTTCCAGCAAACCGCAACCATCTGTCCAACAGGAGACGGAAGCGAAAGAAACGCGTTCCGAGCAGGCCAAATCACAGGATGCGGAGGCCGTTCCCGTCAAAGGCTTCAAGCTCACCCAACAGACTCAGTCGCAGGACGATGCGCAGATTCCCGCATCCGGTCTGGAATGGAAGATCCTCCTCGCAATCATAGCGATCATCGCCGTCATCGCCATCGGCGCCATCCGATCAAAATAGGGGAGATCCCGCGTGCGTCCCGCCGTCGGAAGTAGCGGCGGCGAGGGAGGGGCGCACTCCAGTGCGACCATTTGCGCAACGCGCAAACAATCATCGATATTGCGGCGGCGAGGGAGGGGCGCACTCCAGTGCGACCCTCCCGCCTCGCATTCATGCTCAACGCGCAAACCTCATAAAATTCTACAGCGCCCTTCTCAATCACAATTTCACATGAGCTCTGAAATCTTCTCAAACTTAGGGCATACATGGTTGCAGGCATGCGGATCATTTTGGAGATTTTTCAGAGAGTGCCCTTCCACACAAGTTCTCTCTCCAAGATTGCAATGACCATTCGACAGGACAACCAAAAATCTTTTCTTCTGGCGAAGGTCGCGGGATGCCGTCCAATGTTTGCATAGAAGACAACAACATCCACGGTTGCGTGTCGAATGATAGAAAAGAAATTTATTAGGCCCTTCCATATAGGAGTTTTCAGTGATTATTCCCGGCTCATCGCGTTCAAAAGCCTGTTCCAAAAGTTGTACTTGCATCAAGATTTCCATCATGCCACATCCATTTTGATTTGTCCATTATTACAAACAATAAGCCTCGAACTTATATCCGCTGGCAATCAACTTGTCTTTTTCAGCCTTCAGTTCAGGCACGATTTTCAACAGTTCATCCCAATCACAGGACGACATGATCTTCAATGGCATTTTCAATGCAAGTTCCTTCTTCGGAATGCCAATTGCATTGCAGAACTCATCATCCTGTAATGACATCCAGATCATGTCCCCACGAAAGGCATGCCATGGGCAACGGTCTGTGAATTCCGGACGCTTCGTCAACAGGACTCGCCAGAATTTGGCCAATCGGCCATAAAAATGGCTCCGTGCATATCCACACTCACGACGATAGCGCTTATATGCTCTTCTCCGAATATTCTCTTCTGTATAATATTGAGCTCCATATCGCCAATAGTATTCCGGATCTTCCTTTTTGAGTTCTTCTCCCTCTTTCCGATAATGATCCGTCAGTCTCGGAATCCGTTCATTCCAGTAGTCCCGTGTCTCGAACATCCATTGATAGATGTCCTCCTCAATGGAATAAAGTTCAGGACTATCGATGAGCGCATCATGCGTGTGATCCTTCAAAAGCAAATCCAATATTGTCTGTCTATCCATGGTGGTTACCTCCTGTTTTCATTGGTAAAGCAAACACCATGCCAAGTGGAGATAAGGAAAGAATGGTACATGTTTGTTCGGCAGGCTTCCTCTATGTGGTAAAATTTTAACCGTCTCAGTTAAAATAATTGCCAGCAGATTATTATTCTACAGGACATGACAGGCTGAAAAGAGTATTGTCTGAAAATTGGCACGTTGCTTGCTTTATGACCAGTTGTTGAAACTTTTTCAACCAGTTTAGGCGAGTGCCTTGCTTGGTATTATTTGAAAGAGAGAACGACGGCTTCAATTAACAAGGAATAAACAACTATGGACACCATCATTCACCCCATCCATCCAATGATCCAATTCGAGGCAAAGCATGCATTACGTTTTCTCGACAATCTGTTACACTCTTCTACATCTGTGGTATATAGCAGTTCCGATCTCTTTGGTGCTATACCAATCTTTGCAACTGGGCATGACCTTAAGGATGATTTTGCCACTCTTACTGGAAACATCGGCACATATGAGTTCAAGTGGAGACGAAACTCTCTTGAATGTTTGAATGATTCAACTTTCAACATCTGCCGAGGAAACATATTTTCGGTTGATTTTGATGACAATCCATGCATCTTTTTCAACACTCTTTGGGATTCTCTGATACCAGAAGTCCATGCATGTGTCTGTACCGCCATCTCGCATCTGGCGAAAGCCGTCTCCAGCTTTGCGCCTTCGAAGGATGGTGGAGTAGCCGACCGGTTCAAGTTACTGGCCCGACACTATCGCTTAACAGCACGGGAATGTGATTTGCTTCTTGTTGGACTTTGTGTTGAACATAATATTCTAGAATTCGAACTGGGGGACTATAAACGTAGAAACTTCTACATTCGTCTTGAAGAGGCTTCCTCCTATATTGGTTGCCGTATCGATGATATCCTGCCGCTTGTCCGCAATGATGCAAAACTTGTCGCATGCGGCATTCTCTGTGACGACCTTACACCTACTCGTGAAACTCTGGAATATATCGAAGGCCATGTATCCATTCCAGTCATAAAGGCCGGTCGTATTGCAACAGATGTTACAGATGAAGAAATTGTCAACATCATGAAGGGGGATTCCTGGGAATAATAACTATTGAACAGAGCAACTGCTTTTCCAGCTATTCACATCAAGTAGCTGGAAAACAGAGGAATATATGACAAAATCTCCAAGACTTTTTGATGTTGTATCCATATGATTAAAAACTTTATCATCTACAGTAAGAGGAAAATCGGATTTTGCTAACAAGTCAACCAAATGAGAAAGGAAATATGGAAAACAAAATATGGTATGAAAGAAAACAGCCATTGAAGTTGCGGGTATGGGATGGCTGTACCTTCACAAATGAATGCAGCTTCATCATGGGAAAGGAAGGGATTGAAGTAATTGGGGCAGATGGGAATCCTAAAGAGGATGCCAAAATACAAGTATGGACAGGTTGCCTGGACAGGGAAGGCCATGAGATTTTCGAAGGGGATTATCTGATGTTGACGGATGAAGGCCACTGGATTGGAGCGGTCGTGTTCAATGGTGGTTCTTTCTGTTGTCTGGATGAAAACGGTTTCTTCAGCAGTGATTTTGAATGGGAAAATGAACTGGTTGTAGGGAATGTATTCACTGGGATTGACGAAGCTCTAATTGCTTTGGAACGAGAAAGATGTAAACAGAAGAGTAAATAGTTAGATGAATCAAATAGCCAATACATGAAAATAAAGATTGAGATTCAAAAAGGAGTCAACAACATGAACAAGAAGAAAAACAACACAACAACAAAAAACTCATCCATTCCATTTGAATTCTACTGCATTGCCATTGGCATAATTGGAGAACATGATGAATTTTCAGAAAGAATCTGCATCAAACCAATGCTTCCCGATATGTTAACCTTCAGAAGAATCGAATGGGATTTGAAAGCAGCAAATTTAATTGATGAAGATGGGCTTCCATGCTTTGAGGATATCAATCAGGCTTTGAATGACTTGCGTGAATATCTTGCAAATGCACCTGTTGACAGATTTGCTGATTCAGATAAATGCGAATTTGAAGAAGATGAAGAAATGGATTTCGATGAAGATAGTTTTGATGAAGACGATTTTTGATGAAAGGAACCATCCATGATATATAGTGCATATTTTGAGAAGGCTTCAGAAGGATTCTAATGATATGATATGATATGAAAACACTAAGTTGGAAACCGATTTTATCAAATTTATCTGAAGCTTATGGAGAACTAACAGGTCTCTATTGTCGTCTGCATTTTATGGCATTTGGTGAAATGCCAGACAATTGCCAAGATGATGGCTCCTATAAAGCATGGCTTGAGAAAAGAGAAAAAGAACATCCTTTCACTGAAATGACATTGTTTGTCAGCCTTGACCATGCTTATCATCATCTTAACTGGGCGTGGAATATCCGACGGACTCCGGAGGAGCGTATTTGGCATTTTACCCAAGAATCTGCCAGAAAATGGGGCAAGTTTCCCAAGACTAGGGATTTCTCAGATCTTTGGTCACCAATAACTACCAGAAAGATAATCGAGGAAATGCTAAGCTTCAGAAAAATTAGTCTTACTCCTGTGCGTGTCAGAATACAGATGGCTCAATGGAAGCTTGGCATTCTCTGTCGTCGCGTTGAAAAGGAAGTCGAGATTTATTCATCCATAGGAAACACCCGTCCCAAAATATCAAATTTAGATATTGATTCACAACCACTTAGTGAAAAGGAATTTGCGAAAAGGATGCATCGGATTTATGCAGAATTGAATATGGCCTGGAACAGTCGAAAAGACAAGACATTTGTTATAAAATCGTATGCCATTCATCGTCGAAGATATTTCCCCTACATATTTTATAGATGACAAAATGTTTACTTTTAGGAATGTGGGAAAATAGAATATCAGCTAAAATTATTATTTCATTATATTAAAACAATTGAATTTTTGTCTCTTAATCATAAGCAGATGAAGCCTGCATTTTTTGCACACCAGTGGTACATTCTTGACCAGTTAAAATATCATCCAACGGCTTTTCATGCTGATTTTGTTTTGGCATAAAGATTGCTATGGAATGAAAGAAACCTCTCCTGTTTTCACAATATAATTATAAGGAAGAACAATGTACGAGAACATTGAGACAATGCTTGAACAAGACGACTGGGATGCCATACAAGACTATCTATATACGCATCATCAGGAAATGAATCTACGAAGCGGCAACATCCTCCAGCGGGCGGCTGAACGCGCTCCTGACATCCGACGCTTCATCCAATATTTCCCAATAGACATGACCGACGAGAATGGCCGAACCGCAACTTGGTGGGCAGCCTTCCGCGGGCAGCTCGGCAATTTGCGCGCCTTGCTTGAAGCGGGAGCCAATCCAAATCTTGCAGATCACAAGGGGCTTTCCCCACTGTTTGTTGCAGCCAATGGAATGACTGTCGCGTTACTTCACGAGTTTGGTGCACAATTGCAGGCATTTGACAACAATGGGATGCCACTGCTGGAATACGTTGAAAAGAGCGGACGGCTTGACGCGGCAAATCGCATACGCGAACTGTCCCAAGGCGTTTCCGAATATGCGTTCACGATTTCACAGAATTATGATGACTATGGGACACGATTCACAATGATGAACATATCACCAAGAATATTGGTGGATAGTCTTGATGCCGACCATGGTTCGTTGCGCGGCATCATTGTTGATGGAGAACGATATACCCTGTCCCATCGATTTCTCAAAGGTCTGGCTACCCGCATGAAAGTTCCATACACTGTTTTCAACCTGTTCACGCCGTTAGAAGTGATTCACCGTACTGCGGAAAGACAGCCTGATCTTCCCCTTCGGATGACTCTTGACCATTTGAATCGGACGGCTCTCGGACTTGTTGAGGCCAAAGGAAATGCGCTACCCATCGGCCAGGTGGCAAATATTCTAAAGCATGATTCACGCATCCAGAAAATTGACTATGAAAACGGTATCTTGAAGGCAACTCTCGATTTAAACGAAACATGGGTTATTCCTCACGACAGTGAATACAAAGTACAGGTGTCTTGCCAGATTCCTGTTGACGGAATGGGCCAGCCGGAAATCATTCTTGCGACTTACCGTCAGATTTGCAGCAATGGGGCGGTCGCAGAGGAATCCAGTTTCCGTACCAAGATGGAAATCAAAGACAACAGCGGGCTTCATTTTTCCAAGTTGCTCAGATCGTTCAACAACCGCAATGGAATAGAAATGCTGCACCAACGGTTGTTGGATGCCAATACGACAAAGGCCTCGGTTGGTGAATTGATGGAGGTGGACGGGCTGATTCGGAAGATGGTTACGGACAGACACAGTCAAATGCTTTTGTGCGAAGAACTTCTGACACTTGGTGACAATCCCTGTGTACATTATGGTGTCACCGATCTTTCAAATATCGGTGAAAAGCGACGTAGCTTGTTGCCCGTAGGTTGCTCTGTGGCCGATTTGTTGAACTTTACCTCCGAGCTTGGCACGCATTACCGTAAACTGCTGAAGGAGGTGGAGCCTCTACACGCCTTCTACGGTCGAAAGTTGGCCAGAAGTTTCGATTTGGAGGACATGTACAAGAACACTCTCCCCGCAAGGGACTTCCATTTGAATCACATTGACTTTGGAGAGGCTGTAAATCGATGAAATACGAATACCGCCAGTATCAGGAGGATGCCGTCGCGGCCTGCCTGAAATGTTATGAGCAAGGAAGGAATTCTGTCATGCTTGAATCACCAGTTGGTTCAGGCAAGACATTGATGGCATTGAAGATCCTTCATTATATGCAGGAGCGAATGGGACGTCGTCTTCGCATCAACTGGATTGCTCCGCGTCATCATCTGCTTCAGCAGGTGATGGAGGCGAATCTTGAGTTGTTTCAAGATGACATCCGTCCAGTCTCTCTATTCGAGAAGGTGCCGCCACCTGCAGAGTTTGTCGTGCTTGATGAAGCGCACCATGAGGCGACTCAGTCATGTGTGCTTCTCTATGAAAAGATGCACAACACATGGACACTCGGCCTTTCGGCGACACCTCTGCGGACAGACCGTATGAAGCTCTCGTTCCAGGAAACTGTCACGACCTGTGGTATAGGACGTCTCATCCGCGATGGTTTTCTCAGTCCATTCCATTCCTATCTGCTGCCCCACTATGATGTGAAAATCGTGGCGGAATGCTATCTGCAATCCCCTGAAAAATGGGGCAAGAGTCTCGTGTTCTTCCACACAATCTGTGAATGCATGGAGTTTCAGGCAATTCTCGAGGCAAATGGAATCCCCTGTGAAGTAGTCACTTCCGACAGTGACAAAGATGCTCAACTGGAGAGATTCTGTTATAACCGTACTCGAGTCATCGCCAATGTCTCGATGCTGACAGAGGGCTTTGACCAGCCGGATGTTCAAAGTATCTTCGCACGGGATGCCTCGCGTCTGCCAACCATCCAGATGTGTGGTCGTGGGTTGCGCCGTTGTGATGGCAAGACAAAATGCAACATCATCCAAAGCTGCAATACCTCCTATCTGTTTGAAAAGGTCGCCCCTGCGCAGAACGCCTTCCGACTGATGAACGGACAATGGCTTGCCTTGAAAGACGGCACAGAGGAAATCAATGCGACAATCGCGCAAAGTCTGAAACTTCTTGAACAACGAGATGCCATTATAAAGAATAAACGAAATGTATCGTCTCGTTTTCCAAATGATTATGACAACATGGGATTTAGACATGAAAACAATATTAGAGGAAATGTATCAATACCTATATCGCAATCATTGTATTTCCAGACATTTGGTGAAATCTATAAAGAATTTTATGGTCTATATGATTTCTGCAACCACATCTGTTGGAACAACCATTTGCCTAAGTGTGTAATTTTCATGAATCGAAAAGTTGTACCTTTTCATGTAATGGCATTTGCCACGGCTTCAAAAGCAGAGAAAAATGGTATCATATATCCTGGCATTTGCTTAATCTTGCGACAATGCAGTCGCATCACACCTGAACATCTATTGCGTGTGATGCTTCATGAAATGACACATATCTGGCAATTTGCCAGTGGATCTCTGGCAGGACATGGCAAGGATTTCTATGATACCATGGAACGCATCGGCATACGGGAAAAAGAAGACCTCTGCCGAAATGGCTC
>JAEEGJ010031734.1_pt1 | contig 10196 bp, 6 predicted proteins | sample 8958761 | NCBI WGS metagenome assembly JAEEGJ01 (sample SAMN16246546, study PRJNA631951) | gut metagenome | biome: gut microbiome; feature: rumen; material: RS-attached | host: Bos | place: Iran: Karaj | collected 2018-10 | reverse complement strand
GATATACTCCGAAAATAATCTGTCTGGAAGTTATGCCAACAGACTATTGCCAACAAACAGACACCTACAATGCGTTAAGTTTCTTTGCTCCGCTATTTGGATACAACCAAGCCGCAGATTCGGTCTATCAGTTAGCGGAAACCTATTATCAGTATCATATATCCCATCTGTACCGATATAATGCCAAAGTTTCTTCAAATCTTCTTGGTTTAGTCCTAAACAGGCAAGTTAATAACGACAATGGATACATACCATTACCGAAACCAAACCCGTTTCCCAAGGAACTGGCAACTGAGGAAACGGAAAATGTCATTGACAGCCTGAAAATCAGATATATTCAACGATTTGCGGACCTCTGTCATGAGAGAGGAATCAAACTTATCTTCACGGTATCACCAAAGTTTACGATAGTCGATTCTGCACATTACCATATACTAAAAGACATTGCAAAAGAAAACGGCATACCTTTCCTCGACTATCATACATGCAGACTGTATCATGACCATGCTGAATACTTCAAAGACAGCAGCCACTTGTGGGACGAGGGAGCCAGATTGTTCTCACAAATATTTGCCAATGACTTGAAGGAAACAATTGAACAAAAACAGAACTCTGGATTCTGAATAATCTGCCTTGGTGTAAATAAAAGTAAAACAGCTTCGTCAGGCATTGTGGGTGGTGACTTGTGGGTGGAGAGGGTGGAAAGGTGAAAGGTGAAAGGTGAAAGTTGAAAGTTGAAAGGCACGAGCGATAAGCACGCGGGGCACGAGCGATAAGCGCGCGGGGCACGAGCGATAAGCACGCGGGGCACGAGCGATAAGCGCGCGGGGCACGAGCGATAAGCGCGCGGGGCACGAGCGATAAGCACGCGGGGCACGAGCGATAAGCAGACGGGGCACGAGCGTGGTGCTGGCAGCAACGTTCTCAATCTTCGGCGTGTCGTTCTTCGGAGCGCGGGTCTTCTTGGCAGCAGATATGCGAAAATCTTCAAAAATCAGAAAGAATGCTGTCTATGAGATTACATCATCATCTTTAGAAGTGGCGAAACGCGTTGCTACCTCCTAAAGAAAAGTCCCCCAAACCCTTTGCGGCTTGGGGGGATTTTTTTTGTGTCATCAAATCAACCGCAGATAATCTTTGCGATGCGCTTGGCCAGGGCCATGATGGTGAGCATGGGAGGCAAGCCGAGCGCGCGCGGCAGGATGGTGGCATCGGCCACGTAGAGATTGTCGGGCAGCTCCGTCGAGTGGAGCGTCGCGGCTTCGGCAGCCGTCAGCGGCAGCATGCCGCCCGGGTGTCCGGCGTTCAGGGTGCCCAGGAAGATGTCGTCTGCTTGGGCACCCATGCGCATCAGCACCTCGCTACACTCCTCGACGCCTTGCTGCAGTCGCGCGTGGTCGTCGGCGGTTAGCGTCTTCTGCATGTGACCCTTGCTTACGTCGCCTTGCTCCGTATCGGCCAGCTTTATCATCAGGCTGGCCATGCCGTCGGCGGGCTGGTGCCACTTCCGGTTGAAGAAGAAGCTGAGCCAGTCCATGTAGGGCGAAATGATATAGTGGTCGCGCTGGCTGACGAAGGGCATCAGCAGCTGGCGGCCTTGGCGGGCGCCCGGCAGGGGTGCTGCCACGCAGAGCACGGGGTCGACGAAGAGCGTGGGGCTGCAGCTGATGCCCGATGCGCGCAGAATGTCGGGCGTGCCGTAGCCTCCGGCTGCCACCACCACCACGTCGGCCTCCATCGTGAGGTGCTTCAGCCCTTTCTTCACGTGTACGCGCCGAGCCTTGCAGTCGTCTGTATCGATGTGGGTCACCTTGCATCCCGTCAGCACGCGTATGCCGTCGAGCAGCTCGCGCGTGTCCCATTTGGCGCGTGTGGGGCAGCCTATGGAGCAATGTCCGCAGAGCCTGCATTCTTTGGGGCGCAGCAGCTTCGGCATGGGCTGCGGGTCGAGCCCCATTTCCTGCATCGTGCTGAAGGTGCGGCGGGTCGTGGCCGACCAGAAGCGCTGGTGGTCGGTGGTGATGGGCAGCTCGCGGCTGAGCTCGTCAAACTCCTCGTCGAGGTCGATGCCGATGGCCTTCAGCCCCTTGTCGGCGCGAACGGCGTTGCCGGTGGCCAGGGTGGTGGTTCCGCCGATGCCGCGTCCGTAGACCATCACCAGCTCGGGTTGCCGGTCGATGCGCATGGCGGGCAGCAGCAGGCTGATGAGCCGCTCGTCGAAGTAGAGCCCCGTCCAGCGCAGCTTGGCCAGCTGCTCTATCGGGAGGGCCAGCGGCCGGAATGCCGAGCCTTGCTCCAGTATCGTCACCTCAAAATGACCCGACAGCATCTTGGCTGTCATGGCGCCGCCGGCGCCGCTACCTATTACAATTGCTTTTCTCATGTTCGTTCGCGTGTGTATGTGTAGTTATTGTCGTTATGGTTTTGTGTGTTCGCTCAGAAACGTGGCTCTGCAGCATGCGCACCCCTCTGTGATGCGTTGCTCGAAACGGAGCCTGCCGCCGCCCGCGAGGCCTCGCATGATGCCCTCGTCGAGTGCCGAGGCAGCCAGGCAGACGGCGGGCGTGTAGTAGCTGCTGAAGAAGCAACGGCGGAAGCAGAGCGTGCCGGGCAGCTGGCCTTCGAGCGTGATGCCGATGCCCCGATAGAGGGCTACGACAAACTGCTCTATGTCACGCTGCCGCCGGAGGAAGAACACGCGGCGCAGCAGCCGCCCCATCGTGCAGGCCTCGGCGGTCATGCGGCCCAGCAGCTCGTCGTCGGGAGGCGACTGCTGCAGCTGGTCGCGCGTGAAGACGGCGTAGGCGTGCAGGGCCTCGTCGTTGGGCAGCGTCCAGGTGCGCCTCGGCTTTTGCCTCAGCGCCCGCGCCGTGAGATTGGTCAGCAGCTGAATCTCTATCCGGCGGAAAAGGGCTGTTTGGAGAAACCACTTCATCAGGGCTGGTCGTTGTACATCTCGTTGATTTCGCGCTCGTAGCGGGCTATCACCACTTGCCGCTTCACCTTCAGGTTGGGGGTCAGCTCGCCCTTGCCAATGCTGAGCGGCGTCTCGATGACGCGCCAGCGCTTCACCTGCTCGGGGTGGGAGAGCTGGGCGTTCATGTGGGCTATGTCGGAAGGCAGGCTGTCGGTCGCGCCTGCGGTCCATAGCAAGGCGGTACAGTAGGGGCGCCCGTCGCCCACCAGTACGGCCTGCTCCACGCAGCCTATGTCGCAGAGCCGCTGCTCAATCTTCGTGCAGTTGATGTTCTTGCCATACGACGTGATGAGCATGTCTTTCTTGCGGCCTTTGATGTAGACGTAGCCGTCGCCATCGATGCTGCCCAGGTCGCCGGTGTGCAGGATGCCGTCTTGAAACGTGTCGCTCGCCAGCCCGTAGTAGCCCATGGCCACCTGGGGGCCGCTCACCAGGAGCTCGCCGTCGGGGGCGGCGGTTACCGAGGTGTCGGGCAGCGGCGTTCCTATGCTCGAGATGACGTTACGGCCCAGCCGGTTGAGCGTGATGAGGGGTGCCTCGGTCTGCCCGTAGGCGTTATAGATTTCGATGCCGAGTTGCCTGAACTTCAGCAGCAGCTCCTCGCTAATGGGGGCCGACCCTACCAGCAGCTGGCTGCAGCGGTCGAGTCCGGCCTTGCGCAGCACGCCGCGTCGCAGCAGTCGCCCGCAGAGCCGCTTCTGCCATCCGTCGGCCATCGACAGGTAGCGTCGGCCCAAGGGGTTTTGCGCTATCTGCTCCCATAGCTTCTCGTAGAAGCGGGGCACGGAGAAGAATACCGTGGGGCGCACCTGCGGCAGGGCCTTCGTGAGCAGCTGGAAGTCGTTCAGATAGTAGATGTCGGCCCGGCAGAGCATGCAGTAGGGCGCGTAGGCCGCCAGAATGCCCTCTACCACGTGGCTCATGGGCAGGAACGACAGGTAGCGCATCTGGTCGTTGCGCTCGCGCCAGGGCAGCAGGTTGGTGAGCACCTCGCCCATCCATTTCAGCTGACAGAAGTTGAACATCACGCCCTTGGGTTCGCCCGTGGTGCCCGAGGTGTAGCGAATGGTGGCGAGCTGAGCGCTCGGCGTGGGGAGCTGGGCGTCGGTTCTGTTGCAGGAAGCGCTCTGGCTCGGAGCCGACTCCTTGAGCGGCCCGAAGGGAATGATCCTGACGGTTGCGGGAACCTGGCCGAGGTTCTGGCTGATGCGTTCGTCGCCCACGAAAAACCATCGGGCTCCACTCTTCGCAAGCAGAAGCGCAATCTCGTCGGCAGGCGTGGTGTAGTAGATGGGCACGCTTACGGCTCCCACCAGTCCGATGGCGTTGTCGAGGGCTGCATGGTCGATGCAGTTGATGCCCGCCAAGGCTACGGTATCGCCTGCCTGCACGCCCATCTGCCTGAGCTGCTCGGCGTGGCCCATGACGAGGCGGTTCATGGCCTGTCCGCTCATGCGCTCTGTGCCGTGGGCCGTAATGTTATAATAGCTGATGGGGTAGTGCCGGCTCTCGCGACGCTCCATGGCCTGCTGGAAGATGCTCTTGTAGGAGAGGCGCATGAAGTTATGCCGGCAGGCAAAGGCAAGCAGCACAGGCAGGAACTCGCGCCAAGGCATCCGGTAGGGGCCCGTCAGCCGGTCGGTATTGGTGCGGTCGAAGGTATGGTCGTCGAAGAAATAAGGCATCAGGGCCGTGAGGTTCGACAGCAGGCTGCGCCGCTTGGCCTCCTGTCCTGCATTATAGCGCCTGCCTACGGCTCGCAGAAAGGGCAGCGGCACGCAGAGGGGCCGGGGAATGTCGGTCTGCAGGTTTTCCCTTGCCCACGCTCTGACAGCCTCCGTAAGCTGGCCCACTTCAGGCAGCTCCTCGTGCGGGGCTACCAGATGGAACGTCTTTCCGGCGGCGTGGGGATGGATGGTAAGGGCTGCTACTTGGGCAGCTACATAGTCTACCGGCACCACGTTGACGGTCTGCCGCTTGCCGACTGGCAGCACGCGGAGCTTGCCCGTGAGCATCAGCTTCAGCACGTAGTAGACGGTATTGAAGTTGCTGGTGCGCCCCGTACGGCTGTTGCCCACAATCATGCCCGGACGGCAAACGGTCAGCGGCAGACCTGAGGCTCTGACGATGCCTTCGGCCTCGGCCTTGCTCTCTTCGTAGAGGCTGTAGAACGAAGCACTTGGCGTGGCCTCCTCCTCCTTGATGATGCCGCTCCGCGTGCCTGCTACGTAGGCGGTCGATACGTAGGTGAACCGCTCCAGCTGCGGCATTCTTCGGGCCAGTTCTGCGACGTGCCGGGTGCCGTCGATGTTGATGCGCCATAGCTCGTCGCGCGATTTCTGCACGCCCGTTTCTGCCGCACAATGAATGACGTGGGTGGTGTCGGCCAGAAGCGCTTCGTCCTCCAGGCCGAGGTGCTCTTTCGTGATGTCGCCTACGATGGGCTGGATGCGACGGCCTACGGCATCGGCCAGTCCCCGGTCGTCCCACCAGAGCGCCTTCAGTCGGCTTGCTGCTTCGTCGGCCGATGCTGCTCTGACCAGCACCCGCAGGCAGTCGTCGGTAGTAGCCAGCAGCCGGGCCACCACCTCTGTTCCTAAAAGTCCGGTCGCGCCGGTTATGAAAAATGTTCTTTGAGCCATTCCGTGAAGAATTGGGTCATCTGCCGGGTCTTGCCCTTATAGATGGCTAAGTGTTTATCGATGAGCGCGCTTATCTCGTGGCGATGCTCCTCTGCTTTGCGGAGCGACGACGTGATGCGGTCGCCCAGCCCGTCGTCGTCGACACGATGCAGATAGTCGCCGTCGAGCTCGCATTCGCTGATGACGCCCTCCAGGCGGGCGTCGAACGTGACGGCTACGATGGGCGTCTTGTGTTCCATGCTCAGCACGGCGGCATGATAGCGCGACGTGACCAGCGCAGACAGGCAACGAAGCAGTCCTGTCATCTGGAAAACATCGTGGGTAAGCGATGTGTAGAGGGCATGCGGCCCCTCGAGCCTCTGCTCAAAGTCGCGGCAGGCTGTCGTGTCGAGTTGCTCCATGCCCAGAATGACGACGAAGGCACCATGCTCCCGTTGATAGCGATTGGCGGCTTCGGCCATCCCCTCGAGATACTGTCTGTACTTACGGCGGCGCTCGGGGCTGTCGCTAAAGAAGTACATCTTATCGTACTGCTGCGTGTGGTCGCCAGTCAAGGTGGCCGTCAGCCATCGCCAGAGCGACGGGCGCACAGGCCAGCAGAAGGGGTTGACGACGGCTACGCCCAGGAGGGGCATCTGTCCGTCCCAGCCATCGTCGATGAGCTGGTGTCGGGCCCATGCGTCGCCTTCCGGCGTGTGGAAGGTCCATGCGGTATCGGTACCCACGTGTCCTTGCAGGCCCAGCGACTTCAGGTTCATCAGCGACGCTTCGGTTCGCACGATAAAGTAGGTGGCGCTCATCATGTCGCGACTCAGACGTGCCAGCCACCCGTCTAAATGGCCCACCTCCGAACCGTAGGCTATGCAGGGCTTGTGCTGGCGCTTCATCACACCAGCCGCCTCGCAATAGAACACGCAAAGCGCATCGGCAAAGGTCCTGGTAAGGGTGCTGCCCTCGCAGAGCACGGCCACATGACTGCGCGACAGGGCACGGAGCAGAGAAAAGAAAAAGAGGGTGGTAAACCGATAGAGCCGAATGGACTCTGAGAAGTAGCCGCTAACGTTGCGGGTGTCGAGCGTCATCACCGTGAGCTCTGCCTCATCGGCTCCTAACGCCTCCTCTAATTGTTGCGTAAGTGCCACCACGCGGGCGTCGGCACCGGTATTCCTTGCTCCGTTGTAGCCCACGAGCAGTATCTTCAGCCGTTCGCCCTTTTTCCACTCCTCGTAGTGACACAAGCCCAAACGGGAGAGTGGCTTCATGAGGGCTGAGAACCACACCACACAACGGACAACGTATGAAAGTAGTTTGTCCATGAATTCTGTTTTTGTCGATTGCGATGCAAAAGTACGAAATATTATTGAATAATAAGTAGCACATCGTTAAATATTGATATTTTTTCCGTATTTTGCGGCGTCAAGGTATCAAAAAATAAAGAAAATTAACCCTCCTCACAGGGGGCCTGTTCCCCCTGTGAGCTTCCCCAAGCTGGGAAAAAAGAAAATCCTTTATCCTTTGGATAAGGTAAACTGCACCTCGGAAATACAAAGAAAAACTTGTTTTCCTTTGGTATTTCGCTCGGTTTGCACTACCTTTGCACCTTGTATGATTGTATGTATAGCAGAGAAACCTAGCGTGGCACGCGACATCGCCCGTATTATTGGGGCTACATCGAGCCACGACGGATATATGGAGGGTAACGGTTTTCAGGTGACGTGGACGTTTGGTCACCTGTGTACGCTGAAGGAACCCCACGACTACACCCCTATGTGGCGTTCGTGGAGTTTGACGTCGTTGCCTATGATACCAGAACGTTTTGGTATCAAACTTATTGATGACCAAGGTATCAAGAAACAGTTTGGAATCATCGAAGGACTGATGCAGAAGGCTGAGCGCATCGTGAACTGTGGTGACGCTGGGCAGGAGGGAGAACTCATTCAGCGCTGGGTAATGCAGAAAGCGGGCGCCAAGTGTCCCGTCAGCCGCCTGTGGATATCGTCGATGACTGACGAAGCTATTCGTGAAGGTTTCCAGAACCTGAAAGACCAGGCTGACTACCAACCATTGTATCTGGCAGGACTCTCACGTGCCATTGGCGACTGGCTGTTAGGCATGAATGCCACACGCCTCTATACACTGCGCTATGGGCAGAACCGTCAGGTGCTCTCGATAGGACGCGTGCAGACCCCCACCCTCGCCCTCATCGTCAACCGCCAAAAGGAGATAGACAACTTCAAGCCTGAGCCTTACTGGGTGCTGGCCACCGTCTATCGCGACACGACTTTTACAGCAACGAAGGGCAAATTCACATCGAAGGAGGAAGGCGAAGAAGCCTTTAAGACCATCGAAGGCAAACCGTTCGTAGTCACGAAGGTCGAAAAGAAGGAAGGCAAGGAACAGCCACCACAGTTGTACGACCTAACATCACTGCAGGTTGACTGTAACCGTAAGTTCGGCTTCTCTGCCGAGATGACGCTAAACCTGATTCAGGCGCTATATGAGAAGAAGTACACCACCTATCCGCGTGTAGATACGCAATACCTCTCTGACGACATCTACCCCAAATGTCCGCAGACCATGAACGGCCTCTATCAGACCAAATTCGGTGGTGTGGCTCCCTATGCAGAGTTAATCAAGCCCATTGGTGGCAAGCCATTGAAGAAAACCAAGCGCGTGTTCGATTCCTCGAAAGTGACCGACCACCACGCCATCATTCCCACAGGTGTCATTCCACAAGGGTTGAGTGATGCCGAGCAGAAAGTTTTCGACCTCGTGGCACGCCGTTTCATAGGCGTCTTTCTGCCAGACTGCAAGTTCTCGACAACAACAGTACTTGGCGAGGTTGACAGCATCGAATTCAAGGTTACAGGTAAAGAGATACTGGATCCAGGATGGCGCGTGGTAATACCCACCTCCGACCCCTCCCGATCGGGAGGGGAGGCTGAAATGGCCGAAGACCAACGAGAAGGAACATTAGACTCTAATGCCCCCTCCCGATTGGGAGGGGAAGGGGGTGGGTTACCCACCTTCGTCAAGGGCGAGAGCGGTGAGCACAAGCCAACGCTCACCGAGAAGATGACCACGCCACCACCTTACTACAACGAGGCTTCCCTATTGCGGGCTATGGAGACGGCTGGCAAGTTTGTTGAGGACGAAACCCTGCGTGCTGCCATGAAGGAAAACGGTATCGGTCGTCCATCAAGTCGTGCTTCCATCATAGAAACCCTCTTCAAACGTCACTATATCCGGCGTGAACGCAAGCGCCTCGTGGCCACGCCTACAGGCATTGAACTCATCGACCTGATTCGCGAGGACCTGCTCAAGAGTTGCGAACTCACTGGTATCTGGGAAAAGAAGCTGCGCGACATTGAGCACAAGAAATACGACGCGCAGCAGTTCATCAACGAACTGAAGCAGCAGGTCACAGACATTGTCCGCGACGTGATGAGCGACCCCACCAACCGCCGCGTTACCGTCATGCCGCCAGAGGAAGAGAAAAAGAAGAAAAAGGGCAAATAATCAGGAAAAGTCGCTGATAATAGCGAAAATAGTCGTACCTTTGCATGTATATTTCAAAATAAGCAGAAAAAAAATGAAGATTTTACTGTTAGGAAGCGGTGGCCGCGAACATGCGCTGGCCTGGAAAATTGCTCAAAGCGAGCGAGTGGAGAAACTGTATATTGCCCCAGGCAATGCGGGAACAGCCAATTGCGGCATTAATATCCCCATGAAGGCTGATGATTTCGAGGTTGTCAAGCAATTTGTAGAGGCTGAAGAAATAGACATGGTCGTCGTTGGCCCTGAAGACCCATTGGTAAAGGGCATTTACGACGACCTGAAGCAAGACGAACGCACGAAGGATATTCCCGTCATCGGCCCCTCAAAGGCTGGTGCCGTGCTCGAAGGCTCGAAGGACTTCGCCAAGGCATTCATGCAGCGTCACAATATTCCCACAGCCCGTTATGAGACTTTCGACGGCGAGCACTTGGAAGAGGGACTGAAGTTCCTGGAAACACTCGAAGCCCCCTACGTGCTGAAGGCCGATGGCCTCTGCGCAGGCAAGGGTGTGCTCATCCTGCCCACCCTTGACGAAGCCAAGAAGGAGTTGAAGGAGATGCTTGGCGGTATGTTCGGCAACGCCTCCAGCCGCGTCGTCATCGAGGAATTCCTCAGCGGCATCGAGTGCTCTGTATTCGTATTGACTGACGGTCAGCACTATAAGATATTGCCCGAGGCCAAGGACTACAAGCGCATCGGCGAACACGACACGGGCTTGAATACCGGTGGTATGGGTAGCGTCTCACCTGTCCCCTTCGCTACGAAGGAGTGGATGCAGAAAGTTGAAGACCGCATCATCCGTCCTACCGTCGAGGGACTGGCCGCTGAAAGTATTGACTACAAGGGTTTTATCTTCTTTGGACTCATCAACGTCAAGGGCGACCCGATGGTCATTGAGTACAACTGCCGCATGGGCGATCCCGAGACCGAGACCGTGATGCTGCGCCTGAAGAGTGACATTGTCGACTTGTTCGAGGGCGTGGCCGAGGGTAACCTTGACCAGCGTGCCATTTCGTTCG
>JAEEGJ010031733.1_pt1 | contig 10197 bp, 6 predicted proteins | sample 8958761 | NCBI WGS metagenome assembly JAEEGJ01 (sample SAMN16246546, study PRJNA631951) | gut metagenome | biome: gut microbiome; feature: rumen; material: RS-attached | host: Bos | place: Iran: Karaj | collected 2018-10 | reverse complement strand
AATACAGCGACAGCTTTTGAACAGCGCGCTCCGCATACTCTGCATCATCCATCATTCCAAAATGCTCCCACGCATATTCCTGACGCGTGCGCAAATTAAGGCAATAAAAATCCGGATGGAACTCACAGAAATCTTCGTTGACAAAAGAAGACGAAGTCTCGCCGCTTCCTCTGCCACTTTCCTCCACGCGCTCGATGACAAGCGGAAATTCGTAGCGGTAAGGAACTTTACTGGCATTCAGGGCATTTGCAATTATGACCTCGGACTTTGAGCGTACGAGTTCTCCCCTGTCTGTTGTCAGCTGTTGATTTTCTTCATGCCTTTTATTTTTGCGATAGGGTTGATTTTGCCAGAGCTCGGCATATTGTTTGTCTGTGAGGGTGGTGGGTGTGACCAGAATTTGGCGGTTTTTGTCTAGCGCCGCGAAGGCAGTGTCTGTGGACTTTGTTTGCAGCGTGGTCTGAAATTGCTGTATGAGACGGAGTTCCTGCTTTGCTTTTTCGAGGGCACGCTGATCGTAATCTTTCTGGACAAGGCGGCGGGCAAGCGCATCTTCTTCGCGTGGCATATAGCTTCCCTGATAGTCGCCCGCCTCGGTTTTTCTGTAAAATTGCAGAACCTTGTTGCGGCGCTGCACTATGCGCACGGAGCCGGCCGGAGCGTTTTTCAGCGCGTGCTCTTTGATTTTAATGAGATTCTGTAAATCTGCTGCCCGCCGGCTAAGGAGCTCTGAGATTTCCTGAGAAAGAGGCGGAAGGTTTTCCAGATTTTTTGACATTTTGACTCCCCGGTTATTCACCTTTTTTGCGTCTGTTTTTGATTTCGTGCCCCGCCCTGCTGCAACAATTGCTTGCAAAAAAACTTTGTCAAACGCTTATTTGTTCATTTTTGCACGAAAATGCATATAATTCAAATAAAATTTGATTTTTATATGCACGACAAGGCCGAATTCTAGGCTTTAGAGGCTGATTTTGTCCTTTGGAGGTCGGATTTCTGGAAAAATACGGGCGAAAAACAGTAAAAAAAGGCAAATTCGGCCTCAAAAAGGGTTAGTTGTGCATATAATTTTGATTATTTTGCGTTTTTATATGCATTTTCGAGTAAAATCGGTTCCCCGCCCTCTTTTATCTAAAAGAACTTTTATCTGAAACTGCAAATCCATGTTATAATTCTTTTGAGGCTTTTTATGAAGAAATCTTTTTTTTCTATTGTTTTATTTTGTTTTTCTGGCTTACTGCTTTTTTCTGCGGAACGGCTTATTGTAAATAATATTGAAATTACCGATTTTACCCGCCCGACGGACCTTCTTGGCGACGGCTCTATTGTGTTTGAACCGGAAAGTTCCACTCTGACCCTGAACAGTGCAAATATTACAAAGGGTGCTTCGGAAAAAGGCCTTGCATTTGCCGAATTCCCGGGTATTTATTTTGAAGGCTCGCTCACGATTTATCTTAAAGGAAATAATAAAATCACCGTTGGTTCAGACAGTCTTGTAATGGGAGAAAGGCTGCTTAATAACGCCATTATTGGAAACGGAACTCTTATTATTACAGGTGAAAAAAAGTCCACTCTTTCTATCAATGGCATGGTGAATTCTCCAGCTTATATTCAGAAGGGCGGAAATGTTTCTATTATGATGGAAAATAAGCACAGCAAAATAAACAAATGGGGCTTATACTGTAATAATTCTATTGATATTCAGGATGGCAGCCTTTCTATTCTTGTTTCGGGAAATAAGGCAAACAGAGCTTTGATGCTGGATGGCGACGGAACTTTATCTTATGGCCCGGCTGCAAAGCTTTATGAAGGTGATGCTGCACCTGGCATTATGGTAAAAGAACTGACTTTGAGTAAAGGCCTTACAAAAGAAAGTAAAAGATTCTTAAAAATTCTTGTTTCCGAATAAGCAGGGGCGTTACGGGGGCGGCAGCCCCCGTTGGGTGGGTAGCGGACAAGACCGCAGCGTAGCGAGGACTTGGGAGCGCAGGGCGGGGCTCCGCCCTCCTTGTAAAAAATCGCTCTTAATTGAATATATCGCCAAAATTTTCTATAATAGGGCATTAAAATTATGGGTTTACTGTGCCCGAATCAGAGGAAAAAAATGCCTAAAATCGAATGTAACGAAAAACTGTTTTTTGATGCTATCGGAAAAAAATACACTTATGATGCTTTGGAAGACGTACTTCCTTGCGCTAAGGCTGAACTGGACGAAAAGCCAGATATGAGCCAGCCTGAAAACGAGCGCGTTGTAAAAATCGAATTGAATGATACAAACCGTCCAGACCTCTGGTCTACAAACGGTGTTGCTCGCCAGATTAAACTTCACGAAGGCGGAAAAACTGTTGATTATATGAAACTGATGTCTAACCACGGAAACAGCGACTATGAAGGCCGCATTGTTGAAGTTGACCCAGAGCTTAAAGATATCCGCCCTTACATGGTTGCATTTATGATTACCGGTAAGGCAATTGATGATCCAATGCTTAAGGACATCATCCAGACTCAGGAAAAGCTGGCATGGAACTTTGGACGCAAGCGCAAGTCTATTTCTATGGGTGTTTACCGCGTTGACCAGATTAAGTTCCCTGTAAAATATCACGCTGTTGACCCGGACAAGACTAGCTTCGTTCCACTCCAGTGCGATGCTCCTATGACTTGCCGCCAGATTCTTACTGACCATCCAAAGGGAAAAGATTTCGGCTGGATTCTCGCTGATATGAAGAAGTTCCCACTCTTGAGCGATGCTAAGGACGAAGTTCTTTCTATGGCTCCAATCATCAACTCAGCTACTCTTGGTGCTGTTCAGGTTGGCGATAAGGACCTTATGGTTGAGCTCACTGGTGATAATATTGAAAACCTCATCCTTTCGGCAAATATCGTTGCATGTGATTTTGCTGATCAGGGTTATGAAATTAAACCTATTCTTGTAAAGCATCCTTATGATACAGGCCTTGGAAAGGACATTATGGTTCCTTACTACTTCCAGCCTACAACTAAGACAACTCTTGGTGCAATCAACAAGCTTCTTGGAAGCGACTTTGATATGAACAAGGTTGTTGATGCTCTTACACGCATGGGAAGCACAGTTGAAGTTAAGGGTGACGAAATTACTTTGAGCCCAGCTCCATACCGCAACGACTTCCTCCACGAAGTTGATATCATTGAAGATGTTATGATTGGCTGCAATGTTGCTGCATTCGAGCCACGCACTCCACAGGACTTCACTGTTGGTCGTCTTCTTCCACTTACTGAGTTCAGCCGCAAAGCAAAGACTTTGATGGTTGGTCTTGGCTATCAGGAAATGATTTTCAACTATGTTGGTTCTAAGAAAGACTATATTGATAATATGCTGATTGACGGTTCTAAGGTTATCGAAATTGCTAACCCTATGAGCGAAAACTATCAGTTCATTCGTCCAGAAATCCTTTCTTCACTTTGCCGCGCTGAGGCCGGTTCTGCAAACGCTATGTACCCACACAAGATTTTCGAAATCGGTAAGGTTGCATATCTTAAGGAAGATGAAAACACTGGAACAATTACTCGCCAGCACCTCGGCTTCCTTACAGCTGCAAGCAATGCTAACTTCAATACTTTGGCATCTGAAGTTTCTTCCCTCGTTTACTTCCTCGACCACGAGTACAAGGTAGTTGAAAGCGAAGATCCACGCTTTATTCCTGGACGCCAGGCTCAGCTTATTGTTGATGGTCAGCCAGCCGGAGTATTTGGTGAAGTTCACCCTCAGGTTCTTGAGAACTGGGGAATTACAACTCCTTGTGTTGCCGGAGAACTCGACCTCGAAACTTTGATGGCTACAGCTGATACAAAAACTGATGCTGAAAAGGCAAAGGACAAGAAAGCTGCAGAGCCAGCTGCTCCAGCAGGCAACAATCAGAAATCAGAAGCAGAAACAAACCCTGTAAAATACTTCAACGAACACATTGAGCTCCGCGTTGCAAAAATCACAAAGGTTGAAACAAACCCACAGGGCGACAAGCTTTATATCGAAACTTTGGATGACGGTACAGGCACAGAACGCATTATTCAGAGCGGTCTCCGCCCATACCTCACAGAAGACGAACTTCTCGGCCAGCACGTAATCATCGCTGCTAACCTCGCTCCAAGAAAGATGAAGGGCGTAGAAAGCCGCGGTATGCTCCTCGCATGCGACTACACAGAAGACGGAAAAGAAAAGGTTGAACTCCTCACAGCTCCATGGGCAGCTCCAGGAACAATCATCCAGATCGAAGGTGCCGAATACACCGGCGAAAAGCCAGCCAAAATCGACATCGATCACTTCTGCAAGATTGAATATCGCGTAAGCGGAAAATGCTTCACAATCGCAGGTCAGAAGGCAACAGCTGCTGGAAAGCCAGTTACTACAAACAAGGCTGATAACTGCGAAGTTTGCTAAAAATAGATCCTGAAACAAGTTCAGGATGACGTGGTGGTTGAGTAGGCAAAGCCGTATCGAAACCACCAGTTAAACACAAAACCGTCCGAAATCTCGGACGGTTTTTTTTAGTACAACTGAATTACCCGTATCATTTCAATATCCTGTACACGAATCGAATGATCCGTAGAAACCAGAAAGTCGCCCCAGTCTTCGGGCATGAAACAACCGTGGTCGTAACAGCCGCCATCCTTACGGCAGTTCACACAGGGGTTCTTATTCTGTAAATCAAGTTTTGAGACTTCTTTTATTTCCGTCTGGCCGTTTTTAAATTTGATTTCGAGTTTCATGTTGCACCTCCGTCTTTCAGTTCGGTACGGGATTTGATTTCCAGTTTTTCGAAGATTGTTGCCATATGGCGTTTTACGGTTTCTACACTGATAAATAATTCTTCGGCAATCTGGGCATTGGAATAACCGCGGGCGGCCAGGCGGGCAACTTCTTTTTCTCGCGGTGAGAGAATGGCAAAACGATCGATGAATTTAGTCTCTTCGCTTTTATTATATATCTGTTTTTTCTCAAAAGGAAATAAAATCAGCTTTATCAAAATACCAAACAGTAACGGACGGAAGTTCACAAAAACCATCAGCAAAAAAGTTGTGCTGGTGTAATCGGAATAAGCACCGCTGCTTGTCTTAAGACTTAGTTCAATCTCAGAAATCAAAATCACAAGTTTGACAACAGTGATAAAACTTCCGCTTAGGATCGCCGCTTTAGAGAAATCTTTTTTCTTTTGTAGAATTGCAGGAATCATGAAAATCACAAATCCCACAATCACAAGAATCAAATCTATTATCATCTGCTATTCCGAATCACCAAGCAAAGAAATCTTACTTTCTATTGGAAGTAAAACCAGATTGATGAGCAAAGCATAAATTAATGGAACACATGCAATTAAATAATTTGTTCCAAGCATAGATCTGTCTATGAGATTAAAAAGCATTCCTAAATATCCGGCTAAGGCATTCATAATCCCTTCCAGAAGCATAATCAATCCTAAAAGTCTTACTGCATTCATAGAAATTGCTTTTTGCGAAACTGAAAGCTTTGTATTTGTAGCAGCATACTTTAATGCTTTGAAAAAATTTTTGAAGTTTCCCGAAACCGCAAGCAAAAGAAAAGGCGGGATAAAAATATAAATCAGTCCTGGAATATCTCTAAGATAATTAAAACTAAGTGGCTCCTGACCTGAGTGATTTACAGTACTTGTATAGATAATCAGATAATAAAGACAAATTATCAGAACAAGTGAAATGAGGATTTTGCAAACACAACGAACTTTTTGTTTTGCAGAAACGGGATCTGGCTTTTCTGGTTCTGTCTCGTCTGTCATAAATCTAATAATCCGGGTTTTGTTTTTGCCCTTTAGCGTAAGAATAATCATTCCAAAAAAAGCAAGATAAAAAATTGAAAGGATAAGTACCGAGAGATTAAAACCGAGAGTTTGAGTTTCGTCGAAATTCAGATAAAAATATATTGCACTTATCAGCATGATAAAACAGCAGATAAAAATCAAAGCGCGGAAAGCAAAGCCCAGTGCACCGTCAATTTTTTTCAGCTCAGATAATTCGGTGTTTTTCATCCTTTTTGGTGGATAGAAAATCCACAGAAATGACTTTCCATATCCACTGAGAAAAATCATAACAGCAAGAATGCCAAGAATTGCAGGCAGTAAGGCAGGTTCAAACAATTCTCTGATAAGCCCACCGCTTGTTAAAATGCACAGGCTGGAAGTTAAACAAAGAACCAGTAGAGATAAAATAAATTCGACAATCATATATCCTCCTGAAAGGCCTGGCCGGCTTGCCTTTGACTATCTTAATTATCCCACTGGTTCTGTTCTAAAACAAGATGTAAAAAGTTGTAATTTTAGTTGTAATCTTTTATTTCACCTCAATTACAAAAACACAAACTAATAGTTATTCAAAAATGCTCTGTTTTTGCGGCCAAAACTGTTGTTGTTCTGGTATGCATCCCAGTTAATAGACCAGGTCATAAATCCTCTCATTCCAGGATATTTTGCTTCAAGAGTTCTGAAAGCTCCCTGAAGCTGTTCATTAGAAACCTGACCAGAACCAGCAGCACTTGAAGAAGAAGGAACTGCAATTACAACCTGATCGGCTCTTAGTCCTGGGAAGAAATACTGTTTTCCACCATTAAGATAGAAACCGTCTATCAACATTTCGCACATCTCTACCAGAGAAGGTTCATCTCCCATTGAATACCAGCTGCCGTCATTTCCCTGAATTGCACATGAGTTATACAACTGAACCTGAACGTAAGTTGTCTTATCTCTCAAGGCGTGAATCATAGGAATATATCCGCCGGCACGAGAATCTACATAGCCGTTGAGTCCGCCATAATAGGTATGACCAAGCTGCATATAGAAGGTTTCCGGAGCCCATGAAAGAATGAAGTCATCTCCATAAGAATCACAAATCTGACGAATTGCATTAATCATATTTACAATTCTTGGTGTTTTAGGATTTGCAAAATCCGGGTCTGCACCACTGTTCATTGCAACAGAAGACTGCTCAAGGTCAATATCAATTCCATCAAATCCATATTCGTTAATAAAGCCTTTGATATCATTAACGAAAGTGTTTACAGCTGAAGAATTTTCAAGATAGAAATATCCTTCATAACCGCCGATTGAAAGAACGATTTTCTTACCCTTTGCCTGAAGAGTTTTAATGTCTGCCTTGAACTGATTAACGTCCCCCGCAACTCCAAACTTCATGCGGCCATTTCCGCTTCCTGGAGTAACCGGTTCAGCAAATGAAACGTTAATTACATCCCATGAAGAATCTACGTCAGCAAGGCGGATGTAAGGACAGCCGCCGTCCCAGGTATGCCAGTAACCGCTCATAATGCGTTTAGGAAGGCTCTTGTTGATTACAGGGTCTCCGCTTCCAGTACCAGGATTAATAACCGGAGGTTCCTCTTCCTGTCCCGGCTGAGGCTCAGGCTCTGGTTCAGGCTGTGGCTGAGGAGTAACTACTGGAGTTGTAGAAGCCGAGCCCTTTGTTACTGTGTAATTAACAGTATTCGATGCCGCTGTACCAAAACTGTTAGAAAGCTTTACCTGATAAGCGTAAGTACCATTAGCCTTGTTTGAAATATTGAATACATAGCTTTGAGCATTTGGCGAATTATCAGTAAAGGTTTGAGAAGCAATTAAGTTTCCGTTTTCATACAACTGAGCAAGAGTACCATTATTACCCCACCACATATTCATTTTGATTCCAAAAGTAGCTTCACCATTCCAGGTAGACTGCTCAATAAATGGAGATCCAGGAAGTCCTGTTGCCTTTGGACTGGCAGGAACTTCTGTTGAAGGAGTTTCACTGCCAGGATTCTGATTTCCAGGATTATCAGTTGAAGGCTGATCCTCATGTGGAGGCTCGTTTCCAGAATCATCACCAGGAGTATCGCCTGTATCGTCATCTCCTGTATCATCGTCTCCAGGAATTACGATTGTGCCGTTTCCATTATCGTAGCCGCCATCAGCCTCGTTCATAGCCTTAAGTTTTGCACCAACAACCTTAGAGAAATTCCAGCCGTTTGAAGCATCCCAGTTAATAGACCAGGTCATAGCACCACGAATATTAGGATACTTGCGAGGAGGCACATAAGAACCATGCTTTGTTCCATAAGCCAGTGTATCCAGCGCATTTACAACAATCTGAGGGTCAACATATCCGCTGCCGGCACCTCTTGTACTTGCAGGAAGGCCAAGCCCAACCTGATCTGCACGCAGACCGTTTTCAAGCTGAATTGTTGCAAGAGCAGTTAAGAAGTCTTCTCCACCCTGAGCATAAACTTTTCCATCATAACCGCACATAGTACCCGAATTGTAATACTGTGTGTTATTAACAGTCAGAATATCTTTGATTGCCAGAGCAAGCTTAAAATATTCCTGACCAGTACCCTGCATATCCAGAGTCTGTGGAGCAAAGGTGATAATAGAACCCTTTGGAATAGCACGAAGGGCTTTTTCAATGTATCGAGCCTGAATACCATGCTCAAGATCGATATCTACACCTTCAAAGCCATATTTGCGCATAAGGTTTGTTACAGAAGTTGCAAAACGATTTGCATCTGCATCACTTGCAATTGTAACATTACCAGTTTCACCACCAACCGAAATAATTACATGCTGGCCGCGTGCCTGAACAGTTTTAATATCCTGAATGAACTGTGCTTCAGAAAAACCTAATGAAGTATCAAGATTAAAAGTTACTTCACCCGGATTTCTTGTTGCATCAGCAAAAGAAACTACAATCAGATTATAAGTTTCTGGAACTTCACTGATGCGCAGTACCTTAGCACCATTATTAAAATTCTGCCAGTAACCGGTAAGAATATGCTTTGGAAGTCCTGGAACTGTGATTACAGTTTCATCTTCATTATCATTTCCAGGATTTTCATCTTCTGCCGGAGGATTATCTGGAGGCAAAACTGGTTCATCCTCTGCAACTCCAATTTCAAGCCAGAGAGCAGGAACGCCGTCAGGCTGCCAGCCGTCTAAAGCAGTATGTGCCAGACGACACTGATATACTTTTCCCTTGTAGGTAACCTTATCACCTATGTTGTAATAAGTTCCTGCAGCCCATGGAGCAATTGCAGAATATGCAGCGGAACGAGAACTGAATGTCTCATTATCATGCAATTCTGTTATTGCATTTGAACAGCCGGCAAAAATCATGGCAGCTGCTACTAATCCTGCACTTATTATTTTTTGTATTTTTTTCATTTTTCACCCTTACTTAGAGTCTTGTCCACAACGCTGGAGTGTCTGAAGGATTCCAGGTTTCTGAATATGCTACGTGTGTTACCAGACAGCTGTAGTTTGCGCCATTGTAAGAAACAACCTGTCCTGCAGTATAAGTTCCCATTACTGCCCATGTGTTACCACCAGCTGGAGGCTGATTGTTTCCTGGCTGATCACCACCCTGATCTCCCGGCTGAGGTTCTGGCTCTGGCTCAGGTTCTGGTTCAGGCTGTGGCTGTGGGTTTACAGGTTCAGAAGAAGCGCTTCCCTTAGTTACTGTATAAGTTACAGTTCCAGAAACAGCTGTTCCAAAGCTGTTGATAAGCTTTACCTGATATGCATAAGTTCCGTTAGCCTTTCCAGAAATATTGAAAGTATAAGACTGTGCATTAGGAGAATTATCTTCAAATGTTACTGAAGAAATTTTTGTGCCGTTTTCATAAAGCTCTGCAACAGTACCGTTATTTCCCCACCACATATTCATTCTTAATCCGAAAGAAGCTTCTCCATTCCATGAAGTCTGTTCAAGTGAAGGAGTTCCTGGAACACCAGTTGCCTTAGAACTTGGAGGAACTTCTGTTCCCGGATTAGTACCCGGGTTTGTTCCCGGATTTGTACCAGGGTTAGTACCCGGATTGTCATTTCCCGGGTTACTTCCAGGATTATTATTACCAGGATTGTTTCCACCATTATCACCAGGATTTATATCTGTTCCAAAATCAACACCATTCAAAATTGATTCATGAACAATATTTACAAGGTCATAACCGTTTTTCCAGTCATCACCATCGAGCTCCCAGTACATAGCTCCACCAAGACCAAGCTCATTGATGTAATCACACTTTGTTTTGATTGTAAGCTGATCATCATAAGTATAAAGCTCTCTTGCTCCGCGGTTGTACAACCAGCAGGCCTTACTTACTTCATCACGATACTTTACCCAGCCCGGTGTCTTTTCCAAAGCCTTAATGGC
>JAEEGJ010031731.1_pt1 | contig 10197 bp, 5 predicted proteins | sample 8958761 | NCBI WGS metagenome assembly JAEEGJ01 (sample SAMN16246546, study PRJNA631951) | gut metagenome | biome: gut microbiome; feature: rumen; material: RS-attached | host: Bos | place: Iran: Karaj | collected 2018-10 | reverse complement strand
AATTGATAATTGAAAATGAAGATATTTTTTAGCATGAAAAGATTGTTTTTAGGTGCAGCTATTGCCATGCTGCTCATCCCTGCAGTGGCAGGGGCACAGACCAATCAGGCCACTCAGACTGTTCGTGGACAAGTTTGTGATGTTGCGTCGGGCGAGCCTATGATTGGAGTAACTGTCACAGTAGAGAACGGTAGCACTTTGGCTACCGTCTCTGATGTGGATGGTAATTTCGAAATCAAGAATGTGCCTGTGGGCCGCCATTCCGTCAGAGCCAGTTTTATTGGCTACGAGCCAGTACTGCTTAAGGAGCAGCTGGTTACCTCGGGTAAAGAGTTGGTACTCAATCTGCGTATGCGTGAGAGTATCTCCGAACTGGGCGAGGTGGTTATCAAACCTCGTGTAAACAAGCAGCTGCCATTAAACGAGATGGCACAGGTAGGTGCCCGTATGTTCAGTGTCGAGGAGGCTAGTCGCTATGCTGGTGGTATGGCCGACCCTGCCCGCACGGCTTCGATGTTTGCAGGTGTGGCCACAGGTGGTGCCACCAACGGTATCTCTATTCATGGTAACTCGCCCCAGATGCTACAATGGCGTGTTGAGGGCGTTGAGGTGGCCAATCCCAACCACTTTGCCGAGATTACCGAGGCTGGTGGCGGTGTGTTTACCTCGCTTAATGGTACCGTTCTGGCCAATAGCGATTTCCTCACTGGCGCCATGCCAGCTGAGTATGGTAATGCCCTTTCTGGTGCCTTCGATATGAAGATGCGCGTGGGTAACAATACCAAGTACGAGCATGCCATCCAGGTGGGTACACTTGGTGTCGATTTCGCTTCCGAGGGTCCGTTGGCAAAGGGTTCTAAGGCCTCTTATCTGGTAAACTATCGCTATAGTTTCCTCGAGATAGCCAAGAAGCTGCATGCCATCAATATGGAGAACGAGACACTCGACTATCAGGACCTGAGCTTTAAACTCAACATGCCTACCAAGAAGGCAGGTACCTTTGCCGTGTGGTTCACCGGACTGATTGACCGCTACGAGAATAAGGTTCCTGATGTGTCGGAGTGGGAAACGCTTTGGGATATGAACGACTCGTGGTCGCGCCAGCGCAACTGCGCTTTGGGCGTAAACCATACCTACCGCTTTAAGTCAGGTGGTACGCTGCACTCAAGTGTGGCTTTTACAGGCGCCTATCGCAAACTGGGTGTTAACGATTACGACGCAGATATGAACCAGATGCCACAAATGGCAGGACGTAGCTCACAGTGGAACGTCATCATCAGCACCCAGCACCAACACAAGTTTTCATCAAGATATACCATGCAGAATGGCTTTGAGCACCAGCACTTAGATTTCCACACTTGGATGGATTACATCCACTATACGGGTGGTCCGCTCTATCGTGTGTACGATTCTGAGGGCAATACAGGCCTTACCCGCTTTTATACCAACCATAAGGTGGCGCTCAGTCGTAAGCTTTCGGCTGTGGCTGGTGTCAACGTCATGTGGTTTAACCTCAACAACCAGTGGCTGGTTGAGCCTCGTGTCAGCATGCAATACAAAACATCGGCATCAAGCACGCTCTCGCTGGCCTATGCCATGAACAGCCGCAAGGAGAGCACCGATACCTACTTTGTACTGATGGACGGTAAGAATCCTAATAAGGATTTAGGATTGACACGTTCGCATCACATATCAGCCTCGTTCGCTCAGCGTTTAGGCGACAACGCCATGCTGAAGATTGAGCCCTATTGGCAGTGGTTGTTCGATGTGCCTGTAGAAATGGGTACTACCTATTCTATCCTGAATCATCGCAAGTTCTTCCAGGATCGTGCTTTGGTTAACGAGGGGGCTGGTCGCAATTATGGTATCGATTTTACCTTGGAGCGCTACCTCAAGGATGGGTTCTATGGCATGATAACTGCCACTCTGTTCAAGTCGGAGTACCGCGATGCACAGGGCCAGTGGCACCACTCACGCCATGATCGCCGCTACATCACCAATATCCTGGGTGGTAAGGAGTGGATGGTAGGCAAGGCCAAGAAGAACGTGTTTGGTATCAACGGCCGTCTCACCATGATGGGTGGCGATCGCTACACCCCAATTCCCGATGGTATCACTTTCGACGAGGTGATGATGCGCCCTGATAAGTCGATTCCTGAAGACGAGGGTTTGGATCCCTTTACCAAGCAAAAGGGTATGAACGTAGGTTATGCTTTCTCGATTAAGTACACCATCAACAAGAAGCATACTTCGCACCACTTCATCCTCGAATATCTGCAGATGAAGACGTTCCAGGGTCAGACGTTCGACCTGCACACCCACGAGACTGTGGATAAGTTCACCTCGCTCACATTCCCCAATATTGCCTATCGAGTAGAGTTCTGATGATGGAAAAAGGGCCCATTCGTCACATTTTTGTACAGAATATCCCTAATATTTGGCGCGTGATGTAGTTATTTATATCTTTGCAGCGTCAAACAATCGAAATGTAGAATTTCAAATAATAAGAGAGTTATGAAACCAAGAACGATTATCGGATTAGTTTTAGTTGTGGGTGGCTTGGTTAAGCTGGCCACTATCTGGGGACTTATTCATTGGGAGTGGTTCGAAACAATGTCTGAAGGGCCATGGTGCATGTATTTCAGCATCTTTGTTATTATGTGGGTAGGTGCGCATCTGATTGTAGATAGTTATCGTCGCGACCCCGACCAGTGGTTGCAGCGCCCTCTGCCCATCGGCGAGGATGGCAAGCGCATCTGCTGTTGCGTGCATTATGGTGGCGACGAGTATATTTTCCGTGGCGAGCCGTTCCATGGTGCCCGTCTCGATGCCTTCTGTGGTGGTCTCCGTATGGACTTGCGCGAGGCTGTGATTACCGAGGACGAGGAGATTGATATCCACACCTTCTGTGGTGGTGTCGAGCTCTTTGTGCCTGCTCACGTCAATGTTTTGGTAAAGAGTCGCAGCTTTATCGGAGGTGTAAGCAACTCAACCGTGCATGTGCCTGATAAGGATGCCCCTTGCCTGCACATTGTAGCCAGCAATTTCTTTGGTGGTGTTGATGTTAAGAATTAAGAAAACCAAGTTTTGTTAATATTAAGTTAGAATTAATTTTCTAATAAAAGCAACGTCCGTCGCGATGACGCATGTTGCTTTCATGGTAAGAACAAATATCGTTTAACTAATTATAGATTACGAAGTATGAAAAAAATGTTTTTTGCTGTAGCTATGGCCCTTGTTAGTTTGGCCAGCTCGGCACAGGATCTGAAAGCAAACATGGACCCGAGTGTTAAACCTGGCGACGACTTCTGGCTGTATGCCGTTGGTGGTTGGCTCAAGGCCAATCCGCTGGATAAGCAGCATGCCGAGAACGGTGCGTTTACCGACTTGGAGGAGCTGAACAACGATCGTATTAAGGAACTGATTATGAAGTACGCCGAGAAGCAAATGCCTCAGGGAACCGACGGGCAGAAGATAGGCGCTCTCTATCGCTTATATATGGATAGCGTAAGCCGCAATAAGATGGGCTACGAGCCAATTAAGCCCTACCTCAAGCAGGTACGCGAAGTAAAGACTCGCGAGGAGTTGCTTAAGCTGATGTGCGATTTCGACGCTAAGGGATTCAATACCGCTCCATTCGGTATCGGTCTGTCACTCAATCCATTCAACTCTTCCGAGTATATGATTGGTGGCGGTCATGGCGGTGCCTCGCTGCCACAGGAGTACTATGCTAACCCTAATGAGCAACAGAAGAAGACAGTTGAAGCCAAGAAGGCCCTGTTTAAGGATTTCTTCAAGATGGTAGGCTATAGCGAAAAAGAGGCTCAGAAAAAGATGGAGGCCGAGTGGGCCATCGAGCATGCCATCGGCATAAAGACCCTGAATCAGGTTGAAAGTCGTAACCCCATGGCTACTATCCACATCATGCCTTGGCAGCAGTTGTTGAACGATTTCAAGGGTATCGACTGGGAAGGTTATCGCGATGCCTTGGGCATGCCAAAGGATATCGATCAGGTAAACATCAGCCAGTTGGAGCCTTTGCACGAGGTTGAGAAGATTCTGGCCAACACCAGTCTCGACGATCTCAAGTCGTATGTCGAGCTTCAGATTATTCGCTCTTACAGCGGTTTCCTGAGCGATGCTTTTGGTGATCGTGCTTTCGAGGCGCAGAAAGCCATCAGTGGTGTACAGGAGCAGCAGCCCCGTTGGAAGCGTGCTGTTTCAACCATCAGCGGTAGTCTGGGTGAAACCATTGGTAAGCTGTACGTTCAGGAGTACTTCCCCGAGAGCAGTAAGCAGCGTGTGGTACGATTGGTAAAGGATTTGCAGCAGGCCTTCGAGGATCGTTTAAACGAGAATACCTGGATGAGCGATAGCACCAAGGCCAAGGCACTTGAGAAGCTGCATGCCATGCATATTAATGTAGGCTATCCCGATAAGTGGGAGGATATGGAGAAGTTTGTGGATATCCGTGAGAACGAGAATCTGGTCGAGAACTTCATCCGTATCACTCAGGAGGCCCGTGCTGCCATGTTCCGTAAGTACTGGCACCAGCCGGTTGATAAAACCCGCATGGTTTGCACACCTCAGACGGTTAACGCTTTTTATCATCCCCTCTTCAACAGCATCAACTTCCCTGCAGCCATCCTGCAACCACCATTCTTTGATGTAAATGCCGATTACGCCAGCAACTACGGTGCCATTGGTGTAGTAATGGGACACGAGATGACCCACGGATTCGACGATCAGGGTTGTCAGTTTGATAAGGATGGTAACCTGAAGAACTGGTGGACAGCTGACGATAAGACCAATTACGACCAGCGTACCAAGGTGATTGCCGACTGGTTTAGCGAGCAGGAGGCTGTGCCTGGTTTGAAGGTTAACGGACAGAAGACGCTTGGCGAGAACGTGAGCGATAACGGTGGTTTGAAGATTGCTTATCGTGCTTACGAGAACCGCATGAAGCAGGAGCCACTGAGCAATATCGAGGGCTTTACCCCTGCTCAGCGTTTCTATCTGGCCTATGCCCGTGTTTGGGCTTGCAACAGCACCCCTGAGTACACGGCCATGCTGGTTAATAGCGATGTGCACTCACCTGCCCGTATCCGTGTTATGGCTGCTCTGCCTATGATCGATACCTGGTACGATGCCTTCGGTATCAAGCAGGGCGACAAGATGTTTATCCCTAAGGAGAAACGTGCATTAGTATGGTAAAGAAATATGTTGTGGTAACTGCCCTGGCTCTTGTTAGTACAACTGGCTGGGCGCAGGAACCTCAGGACTCAATAGAATCTGTAGACAAGTATTTAAATCTGAAGGAGGTCGTCATTAAAGGCGGCCTCCCTCACACTCGCCTCAAGGGTAACGCCATGGTTACCCGTGTGGATGGCACGGCGTTGGCATCGTCGGGCTCGCTGGGCGAGTTGCTGGTAAAAGTGCCAGGCATGACTGGTACCGACGAGGCACCTGAGGTTTTAGGTAAGGGTACACCTCTTATATATATAAACGGTCGCAAGATGCGCGACGACAGCGAACTGAAGCGCCTGCGCAGCGAGGACATTCGCGATGTTGAGGTGATTAACAACCCTGGTGCTCAGTACGATGCACAGATACGTGCCGTGGTGCGTATCAGAACCAAGAAACTGAAGGGCGAAGGTCTGGGACTGAATGCGACACTATCGAACGAGCGCGACCTGCGTTACGATTTCGACCGTCCACAGGTAAAGTTGGGTGCCAACTATCGCAAGGATGGGGTAGATGTGTTCGGACAGGTATATTTCTACCATCAGGACTACCGCCAATACAGTACGATAGAGGATAAGACCATGACCGACCTGAAGACATTCCTGCAGCATGGTCCTTACACCATGACGTGGAAGTACAACCAGCTGAACTATAGCGCTGGTGTGAACTGGCAGTTGAACGAGAACCACTCGATGGGTGCGCGCATAGACCTGACACACCGCCCCAAAAGCGGTACCAACCAGGTGATTTACGATGAGGATGTGATAGAAAATGATGTGAAGATAGACCATCTGTACTCGCACCAGACCAGCAAAGAAAGCAAACCTCTGGGTATACTTACTAATACCTATTATAACGGTAAGGTGGGTAAGTTGGGTATCGACTTTAACTTCGACTTTATGAAGGGCGGCACCGATACCAATCGCGAGAATGTGGAGCAGAGCCAGATACAGAATGATTTTGTGCTGAGTAAGTCGGGTGCCAACAGCCGATTGTATGCTGCCAAACTGGTGCTGTCGTACCCCATTTGGAAGGGCTCGCTGGATGCAGGAACCGAGATGAGTTTTGTGAAACGTAATAACACCTACTGGATTGACAAGGCTACCATTGCCAATACCGATGCCGACATTAAGGAGAATAATATTGCCGCCTTTGCCGAGTATGGTTGCGACTTTGGTAAATGGGGACAGGCCAGTGCCGGTTTGCGCTACGAGCATACCCTGTTGGATTACGACGATGCCAGCAACGACGACTATCTGCACCGTTCGATGGACGAGTGGTTCCCCACAGCATCGTATGCAGTAACATTAGGCAAAGTGCAGGCAGGCCTCTCATACAGTTTGAAGACCGAGCGCCCCAGCTTTTTTGCCATGAACGATGCCGTAACCTACATCAGTCGCTATACCCTGCAGGCTGGTAACTCGCAGTTGAAGAACGAACGTATCCGCGACCTGACGCTGAACCTGGCCTGGAAGTGGATTAACCTCTCGGCCTCGTACGAGCATACCAAGAATGCCATTATCCAGTGGACGGAAATCAATACCGCCCAGAAGGATGCCACACTCGTCAAGCATCGTAATCTGGATAAGCCCATCAAGACGCTGAGTGCCTATCTGTCGCTCACACCACGTGTGGGTATCTGGTCGCTCAACACCACATTAGGTATTGAGAAGCAGGATTTGTATTTGGATGTAGAGGGGCCGCACAACCACCAGTATCGTGTGTACTGCGATAAGCCCACATATACCGTAAACGCCTTTAATACGTTTACTCTCAAGCACGGCTGGCAGTTTGATGCCAACGTGATGTTCCGTTCAAATGGTAACTCGTATATTTTCTACAACGACACCTACAGTCTGCGTTTGGGATTGATTGTACAGAAGAGTTTCCTGAAGGACCGCTCGCTCATTGCCCGTGTGGGTGTGCTCGACTGCTTGCAGCGCCATCATGTGAACGAGGTGTGCGATTTGGGTTACAACTGGTTCAAACAAAACAACCGTTACTCAACCCATAAGTTGGTAACAACGCTCATCTATCGCTTTAATGCCACCCGCAGTAAGTACAAGGGTACAGGTGCTGGTAGGGACGTACAGGCCCGTATGGGATCATAATAGGTCCTTGATGGCAGCCTTGATTTGTGCCATGTTACTGCGCGAAACAGGTATGGTATCATGGCAATTCTTCATTACAAGCTGGGTGGTGCCAGTGTGCGAGATAATCTGCTCTACCTGTTCGAGGTTGACAATAAAGGCGCGATGGCAGCGTACCATCATAGGATAGGCGCTTAGTTGCTCCTCCATCTGTTTAGAGGTAGTGCGTAGCATATTGTTTTTAATTTTCCCATCAAGCAGTTGGTAAACTTTTACATAGTTGCCAACTGCTTCTATATATACCAGGTTGGCAATGTCGAGCGATAACGTATCGCTGGTCGATCCCGTTAGCGTGATATGTGTAGGCGCAGGTTGCTCGGCTGTGGCAACGGGTGTTTCCTTACGCCCTTTTTGCAGGCTCTTTAACTGCTCGTTCAGCAGTTTCAGCTCCTCTTCCTGCTTAGCCAGCAGTTTTTTACGCTTGCCTGCCAATACCGACAGTCCGAATATAACGCTTATCAATGCTAAGGTGAGTGCCAGGAAGAAGATGAGTTGGCGTTGGCGCGAAACGGTTAGCATCAGCTCATGATCGCGCAGATTATGCATCGACCACTCCTTGGCTTCGGCCACAGCTTCGCTCTTTTCTCGTTTATCGCGTTTATTGTTGGCATACTCGGCTATTTCGGTCATATCATATCGCCCTGTAGTGGCATAGTTCAGCACCATGCGATGCGCTATCATACAGAATCGGGTGGCATCGGTAGCTGTTTCTTCATCTACCATATCCATATATTGGCGGGCCTTCTGCTTGTCGCCCTTCAGCAGCCAGGCATGCGACAGCGAGAAGAGTGCGCCAATCTTGTTGTCTTCAAGAATCGTGGAATGCTGATAGTGATCTAATATATACTCTTGCAGCTGGATGCCTTTATCCAGCTGGCCCATGGCTACAAGCATATCGGCATAGTTACGCATCACATCATTCCAGATATAGATGGAATCGGCGGCTGTATCCCTGTAAGCTACGATACGTTCCATCGTGGCGATGGCTGCATCGTAGTTGCCGTGATAGAAATATTCTATAGCCAGACTGTTAAGCAACTTGGCCTGGTTCTTATCGCCACCATCCAGTTTCACTACCTCTTCGGTATAGCGTTTCAGTCCATCCAGATTACCTTCGAGCGATTCCATACGGGCCAGGCTTCGGAGTTTTGAGATGGTACCTTCGCGATCGTTGGCGCGCTTACTCTCTTCTACCGACAAGCGCATCATATCCTTGGCCTTGGCAAAGCTGTCGCGCCACCAGTAGTACGACGATGCCAATGCATGGGCCTTGCACAGCATGGCACTATCCTTATCTTGATAATATTCGGCAGCATAAAGCACCAACGAATCTTCCGACAGCGCTTGGTAAGTGCCAATATGTGCCTGGGCCATAGCCATCCAGTAACGAGCCTTCCATTCGCCCTTCAGTCGGCTGGCATCTTCTACCTTATTTAATATACACAAGGCGCTGTCGGCGTGTTCTCCAACAAGTGTTTCTGCTTCGCTAATAAGCTGTTGATCTGTTTTGCTGCATGCAGCCAGCAGTAATGTAATGAGTAGCCAATTAATTCGTTTCATGCCGCAAAAATAGTGTAATTCTGCGATTTGACCAAGCGATTCATCACAAAAGTACGCAGATTATCCCAAAATTTTGCTCATTCTTGCAACTATACTTATCTTTGCAACGTCAAATGATAAAAACTGGAGAGTATGAATAAACTTAAATTATTGATGGCATTGACCATTGTGATGATGAGTGCTATGAACACAAAGGCTCAGAATCAACGAATGATGGACTTTCAAAATGAGTTCTCTAAGTATCAGACACAGTATCGTGACCAGATGCATAGTGGAAAGCACAAGGATGCGCTGGCCCCACTGGCAAGTTGTATCGCGATGCTCGACACCACCACGATTTTCAAAGTGGCCCCCATCCCCGAGGGAGCCATTCTGGAGCAGAAAGGACTGCTGTACTACGACCAGGCATGCTGCTATGCGATAGTGGGACAAAAGAAACAGGCGCTTGCGGCATTGGGGCAGTCTGTCGAGCTGGGCTATAAGGATTATAATAATATGGTGAACGACAACGACCTCGTCTCGCTGCGCAAGGACAAGAAATACCAGGCGCTACTGGCGCAGGTGAAAGATCGTCAGCCGCTGAATGTGCTGAAGCAGTCGGCCCCGTATGCAAAGGATGATGCGAAGGTAGAGTTCCGTTATCAACCCAAGAGATCGAACAATCTCTGCAAGGTTCGCGATTACTTTAAGCTCGATTCTGTAGCAGGTCAGGGCGACGAACTCTCGAAGATTATCAATCTGCTGCACTTTGCCCACGACAACATCCGCCACGACGGCAGCAACCAGGCGTTTGCCGAGTTGGATGCCATCGACCTTTACAACTATTACAAGGCTACTGGCAAGGGGGTGAACTGCCGCCAGCTGGCCATATCGCTCTGCGAGATGTACCTGTCGATGGGCATTCCTGCCCGTTACGTGACCTGCATGCCTGCCGATTCGCTCGACTATGAGTGCCATGTGATTAACACGGTGTGGTCGAGCCAGTTGCAGAAATGGCTTTATATCGACCCCACGATGGATGCCTGGGTGACTGATGAGAACGGCACGCTGCTTAGCATCGCCGAAGTGCGCGAACGACTCATTAACGACCAGCCCTTGGTGCTTTGTGAGACAGCCAACTGGAACCATGAGTCGCAGCAGACAAAGGAATACTATTTGGAAACCTATATGGCGAAGAACCTGTACTACTTTGTGTGCAAGAAGCTTAACCGCTTTAATCCTGAGAGCGTCTATCGCGACAACG
>JAEEGJ010031721.1_pt1 | contig 10202 bp, 10 predicted proteins | sample 8958761 | NCBI WGS metagenome assembly JAEEGJ01 (sample SAMN16246546, study PRJNA631951) | gut metagenome | biome: gut microbiome; feature: rumen; material: RS-attached | host: Bos | place: Iran: Karaj | collected 2018-10 | reverse complement strand
AAGCAACCACTTCCATCTTTTGCCATAATCTATAAGTTTTTTAGTTTCTAAGTTTAAAGTTGTTTCTAAGTTTCTAGTTGTGTCGTGGCGCGCCGCGACTGTACAATGTTCCTGTTTCTATTGAGACGCAAAATTTTGCGTCTGTACAATTTGAATGGCTATATGGCGACATCTTCATGCCTGTTAGCCTTTCGTTATTGTTTCAATTATCTCATCAATTCTTGCCTTCAGTTTTGCCTCAGTTGCTTCGTATGCAGCGGCATTTTCGAGTTTGCCCTTTACACCTATATAGAATTTAATCTTAGGTTCGGTGCCGGATGGGCGGACTGTAATCTTGCTGCCGTCGACGAGGTCGTACTGCAGTACATTCGACTTGGGCAGGGTGATGTCGTAGCAGAGGTCGCTGATTTTGTCGTACGACTTGCGTACAAGGAAATCGTGAACCATAACAACCTGCACTCCGCAAATCGACTCGGGCGGCGTACTTCTGAATTTCTCCATCATTGCCTCTATTTCCTGCATTCCGCTTTGTCCGGGCTTGGTGAGCGACTTCAGTCCTTCAAGGTAAAAACCGTACTTTATGTAGATGTCCAACAGCAAGTCCATCAAGGTTTTGCCTTGTGCTTTCATTCTGGCAGCAGCTTCGCAAACCAGCATAGATGCGATTACTGCGTCCTTGTCGCGAACACAGTCGCCTGCAAGGAATCCGTAGCTTTCCTCTCCACCACCGATGAACTGCATCTTGCCGTAGTTCTTTTCGATTTCCTCGGCAATGTACTTGAAGCCAGTGAGAACATCAAGGCATTTTACACCGTAATCCTTGGCAATCTGCGGAATGAGTTCTGTTGTAACGATGGTCTTAACGATGAATTCCTTCCCTTTCAGACGACCTTCGGACTTGAAACTGTCGAGCAGATAATGCACGAGTATCGATGCAGTCTGGTTGCCGTTGAGGATTACGAACTTGCCGTTGTGGTTTACCACTACGCCAAGACGGTCGCTGTCGGGGTCGGTACCGAATACGATGTCGGCTCCAATCTGTTCTGCCTTGCGAATTGCAAGAGTAAGGGCCTCGCGCTCCTCGGGATTCGGCGACTTTACCGTCGGGAAATTGCCATCGGGAACTGCCTGTTCCTCGACAATGTTGACATCGTTGAAGCCAATGCTCTTCAGTGCCTGCGGAAGTACGCTTATGCTCGAACCGTGAATCGGCGTATATACAATTTTCAAGTTTGCGCTTGCATTGTCCTTTACATTGTGGCACAACGACTTCAGTGCTTCGATGTAGGCATTGTCAACATCTGCGCCGATTTCCACCACATTCTTCAATGCCTCGTCGAACTTGATGTCCTCGACGGTGACTTTCCTGACATCCTCGATTATGCCTTTGTCGTGCGGCGGAATTACCTGTCCGCCATCGCTCCAGTAAACCTTGTAGCCGTTGTACTCCTTGGGGTTGTGCGAAGCGGTGATGACGATTCCCGAATTGCAGTGCAAGTGACGGATTGCAAACGACAGTTCGGGTGTCGGACGTAGCTTGTCAAACAGATAAACCTTAATTCCGTTTGCCGACAACACAGATGCGGTGATTTTTGCAAATTCGCGGCTGTTGTTACGGCTGTCGTGGGCTATTGCGCAACTGATTCCCTTAGCCTTGTCGCAGTGTGCAAGCAGATAGTTTGCAAGTCCCTGCGTAGCCATTCCCACGGTGTAGCGGTTCATGCGGTTAGTTCCTGCACCCATTATTCCGCGCAGACCGCCAGTTCCGAACTCAAGGTCCTTGTAGAAACTTTCGTTCAGCTGTTCGGGGTTATTCTCAATCATTTCGGCTACAGCCTTGCGGGTCTGCTCGTCGAAAACTTCACTTGTCCAGTATTTTGCTTTCTGTAATACGCTATTATCCATTTTACATATTATTTGAAAAGTCAAAGGTAATGAATTATTGAATATGGCGGAGTATTTTGTTGAAAAAAGTTTGAAAGATAACGACTGCAGTTGCGGATTTTCTCATAAAAACCTACTACCCCCTCGGCTGCAAACTCCGTCTATACTCGCTGGGCGACTGCCCTAAATGTTTGGTGCAGTAGCGACTGAAATAGGAAAGTGAAGCAAAATTCATACGCTCGGCAATTTGCGTAAGCGAGAGGCGTTCGTCGTCGAGATACTTTTTTATAATTGGTACGGTATGGCGGTTGATGTAGCTGCTAACGCTGTGACCTGTGACGCGCTTGACGGTTGCCGAAAGGTACTTTGGCGACACATTCAGTCGTTCGGCATAGTAGTTTACCTCGCGCTCGGTGCGGCTTATACCTGTCGAAAGCATATCCATCAGTTGCTTCACAATGTAGGCTGTTCGGTCGCTGTGCGGAGCTGTAGTATCGCGCTGTGCGTGCGGCTCGAAGATGTCGTACATCATCGTAAGGCAGAGGCTGCCCATAAGTTCGCGGTAGAACAGCAGATGACGGTCGCCTAGTCGGTCGCGCAGACGATGAAAATCGGCCAGCATAATTGAAGCCTGCTCATCGGTAAGTGGAATTACCGGGTTTTGGTTCAGGCTTATACTGCCGCCTATGCTGTAGTTGTTCGATGGTAGCAGGTTTTGGAGAAACTTGTTGTCGGCAGCGAACCACTCGACCTGCATGTCGGGATGCGCAGCAAGATTTTTCACACGGTCGGGCATCGGAACAACTACCAAATCATTCTTCACAATATGGTAGCATCGTTCGTTGAACACAAAACTCCCCTCCCCAGCCGTGCAAAGCAGATGCATACAGGTATGAGCCAGTTCTGGTGCATTCATCCCGTAAAAGTCCGTCGAATATAGAAAGTCAATCTTCACGAGGCGAAGTTACAGATTATTTTTTATTCTCCTAAAACATTTGTGCAAAAAGTGAAAATTATAGTGCTTTTTGTGAAATAGTGGTTCCGTGGATTTGCTGTTTTTTTGCATCGTAAAACAAAACAAAAGAGTTATGCAAGAAGAAAGAGTTGACCCAAGGTTATCGACAGCCGAAGAACTTGCCGAAGGCGTTCGTCAGGCGCAGACATTATTCAAGTTGAACCACACTATGCCATATACCGACGAGTACAATGCGCTCGCCAAGGAACTGTTTGGCCACGATGTATTTGCTGACGGTGGCTTCGTAATGCCCGGACTCACTGGTGTTTGCTTCGACCGCGTACGACTGGGCAAAGGTGTAATGATAATGAACAACTGCCTTATGATGGCTCGCGGAGGCATCACAATCGACGACGGTGCAATGATTGCCGCTAATGCGCAGCTAATTTCCAACAACCACGACCTCCACGACCGTATGATACTGACTTGCAAGCCAGTACACATTTGCGAAAACGCTTGGATTGGCGCAGGAGCCACCATCTTGCCAGGTGTTACAGTTGGCAAAAACGCCGTGGTAGCCGCAGGTGCAGTGGTTACAAAGGATGTTGCCGAAAATACCATCGTAGGCGGAAATCCAGCAAAATTCATCAAGAACATAGGAGAATAAATTATGAAAACCTTGAATGTAATGCTATTATTATTGGTACTCGCTACCAGCTGCAACGCACAGAACAAACAAGAAGTTAAACCACAAAATCATAACAATATGAGCAAATCAATCGTCATTTTCTTCTCACATGCTGGCGACAACTACAGCGTGGGAAACATCGAGGTTGGCAATACAAAAATTGTAGCCGACTACATATCGGAAATCGCTGGTGCTGAGCAATTTGAAATAGTCACTCACAAATACGACGGCATGGCCTACACGCCACTTATCGAACTAGCCAAGAAAGAGGCTTCCAACGGCGAATTGCCGCCATACGAAGGCACCGCACCCGACCTTTCGCAGTACGACACCGTATTTATCGGTGGTCCCGTGTGGTGGGGAACCTATCCGCAGGTGATGTTCACACTTTTCCGCGATATAAATCTTGACGGCAAAACCGTCATCCCATTCACAACCCACGAAGGCAGCGGCTTGGCATCTTGTGTCGATGATGTGAAAAAAGCTTTTCCAAAGGCAAGTGTACAAAAAGGCTTCAGCATCTACGGACACGAAGTGCGCACAGGCAAGGCAAAAGTTGAGAAATGGTTAAAAGGTCTTGGCTATTAACAATTTAAATTCAAATTCTATGCAATACATAACATTAAACAACGGCGTAAAAATGCCGCAGCTGGGCTACGGAGTTTATCAGGTGACACCAAGCGATGCAGAACGCTGCGTGAGTGATGCGCTTAGCGTAGGTTACAGAATGATAGATACAGCACAGGCTTACCAAAACGAAGATGGTGTAGGCAATGCGGTGAAAAAGAGCGGCATATCTCGCGATGAAATATTCATCGTCTCCAAAATATGGATTTCGAATTACGGCTACGAAAGAGCAAAAGCATCAATCGACGAGAGCCTGCGCAAGTTGCAAACCGAATACATCGACCTTATGTTGCTGCACCAGCCATTCTGCGACCGCTACGGAGCATACCGTGCATTGGAGGAGGCTTACCACAAAGGCAAACTACGAGCAATAGGTGTAAGCAATTTCTACCCCGACCATTTCATAGACCTTGCATCGAATGTGGAGGTAAAACCTATGGTAAATCAAGTCGAAACTCATGTTTTCAACCAGCAGCATCTACCGCAGAAATATATGGAGGAGTTCGGATGCCAGATTATGTCGTGGGGTCCATTGGCAGAAGGTCGTAACAATTTCTTCACCAACGAATTACTTTCCAAAATTGGCAAAACTCACGGTAAAAGTGTTGCCCAGGTTGCACTTCGTTTCTTATTGCAACGCAATGTGATTATCATTCCAAAATCGACACACAAGGAGCGTATGGCCGAGAACTTCAATATTTTCGACTTTGAACTTTCGGCTGACGAGATGGCTCGCATCGAAACACTCGACACAAAACAGAGCCTCTTCTTCGACCACCACGACGGCGAAGTGACCAAAATGTTTATGGGATGGAGAGGTTTTATCTAAATTTATAAAATATGAAGAAAACGATATTAGTAATTTGCTCGGCGGTTCTTATGGCTGCTTGCAACAATACGACCAACAATACTGAAAAAGACATGAACACATTGACATTCAACGAAAAACAGGCATCGTGCATAAGTGCAATTGCTTGTTACGAAGCGCAAGGAAATCTCGGAAAACTTGCGGAATCCATCAACAATGGCCTCGACAATGGCCTGACAGTCAGCCAAATCAAGGAAGCCCTCTCGCAACTTTATGCCTACACGGGTTTTCCTCGCTCGCTCAATGCTTTGGGAACTTTGCAAAAGGTTGTTGCCAACCGCGATGCCAAAGGCCTGAAGACCGAATTGGGAGAAGATGCTTCGCCATTTCCATCAAACTACGACGCGCTTAAGCAAGGAACCGATGTGCAGACAAAACTCAGCGGACAACCTTTCAACTACGACTTCTGCCCTGCCGAAGACTATTACCTGAAAGCGCACCTATTCGGCGACATCTTCGCCCGCAACAACCTCACCCACGCCGACCGCGAACTAATCACAGTAAGTGCTTTGAGCGGTCTGGAGAATGTAATGCCACAGTTACAGGCACATGTGCGTGGTGCTTTGAATATGGGTGTAACAGAAGAGCAGTTGCGCAACATCCCGAATTCGTTGAGGGAAAACGGACTTTCCATCGAAGCTTCGCGCTGTGAGGCCGCCATCGCTATGGCTGTTGACGGCAAGACAGATGTTGTTTGTGCACAGTCGCCATGGCCCATCGGAGAACCTAATACGGCATACGCACAATATTTCATAGGCAACAGCTACCTTGCACTTATGGATGGCGGAATGGTTAATGTCAGCTTTGAACCCGGATGCCGCAACAACTGGCATATTCATCACAATCAAGTTCAGGTGCTGGTATGCGTGAGCGGTCGCGGATGGTACCAGGAATGGGGAAAGCCAGCCGTCGAACTGAAACCCGGTGTGGTAATTGAAATTCCCGAAGGCGTAAAGCATTGGCACGGTGCTTCCAAGGACAGTTGGATGCAACACCTTACATATCACAAGGATGTTAAGGAAAATGCCAGCAATGAGTGGCTTGAGCCAGTAAGCGAGGAACAATATGAACAGTTATAATCATTAACTAATATTGTCAATTGCCATTTTGATGTTTTTTCGTATTTTTGAACCCTAAACATAAACATATAGCTCAATGAAGAAAATAGTATTACTTGCATTTGCTACCATTTTAATGATGGTAAGCTGCACTAACCGACAGAAAACACCGCAGTTTAAGGAAAATCCCGATATGGAATACCGCACATTGGGAAGCACAGGACTGCGCGTTGGCGTGATTGGTCTTGGATGCGGAGGTTTCGATGAAATTGACTCCACCGCTTCGCGTGAACTCGTCACATACGCCCTCGACCACGGCATGAACTACATGGACCTTTACGACGCAAATCCAAAGGTGCGTAGCAACATAGGCTACGGACTTGGCGACCGCCGTGCAGAAATGATTATACAAGGTCACATTGGTTGCTGGTGGAACGGCGACAGCTACGAGCGCACCCGCGATGTGGAAAAATGCAAAATCGGTTTCGAAGACCTGTTGGAACGACTGCACACCGATTACATTGATGTCGGTATGATTCATATAGTTGACAAGATGGAAGAGTGGCAGGAAATACAGGGAAGCCCCTATCTGCAATATGTGCAGGACCTGAAGGCTCAGGGAAAAATCAAGCACATTGGTCTAAGCAGCCACAATGCCGAAGTTGCACTTGCCATCGCCAAGAGCGGACTGGTAGAGGTTATCATGTTCAGTCTCAACCCTGCATTCGACCGTGTACAGTCGGACAAGAATCCTTGGGATTCAAAGACTTTCGATGAAATGCTGCCCGGAATTGACCCCGTCCGCGTGGAATTGTACGACTACTGCGCCCAGCACGACATTGCCATCACGGTTATGAAAACCTTCGGCGGAGGAGACCGTCTGCTCGATGCCGAGAAATCGCCACTGAAGATTGCGCTTACCCGCGACCAGTGTTTTGCGTATGTGCTGGCAAAACCTTGCGTAAAAGTGGCTCTTTGCAGTATCGACAGCGCCAGCAAGGTTGACGAATACCTGCACTACCTTAAGGCTACCGACGAGGAAAAGGACTACAATTCGGCATTAAGCAAGCAAACAGCGCAAAACGAGATGGACAAAGGTGCATGCACCTATTGCAACCATTGTATGCCCTGCAGTGCCGGCATTCCGATTGCAAAGGTAAACGAACTGCTCGACAAGGCCGAAAAAGAAGGACTTACATCAGAATTGAAGGCAAAATACGATTCGTTGCCCCACCATGCAGGCGAATGCACGCATTGCGGTGCTTGCCTAAGCCGTTGTCCGTTCGGAGTTGACATACCAACGCAGATGGACAGAGCAAAGGAAGTGTTCGGAAAATGAAAGTTATGGTCAACATATTAGCTTTTGCCATGCTATTTTTCGCTTCGTGTACGAAAGAAGAACCTGATATGCCAACGCCAGCATCTGTAAAGACAATGCAACTTTCGATTGGCAACAAGATTTTCACTGCCACACTCGAAGACAACAGTAGTGCAGAAAGTTTTTACGCACTATTGCCGACTACTTTGGAAATGAACGAGTTGAACGGAAACGAAAAATACAATTACCTCGAAACCACCCTGCCCGTCAACAGCATCCGTCCTGGAACCATCAACGCTGGCGACATTATGCTTTACGGGGACAACTGCATAGTGGTGTTCTACGAAACTTTCAAGTCATCGTACAGCTATTCGCCAATCGGACATATAAATGATATCCAACAACTTAAAGAAGCACTTGGCACAGGAAACATAACAATAAAATTCAGCAAGCAATGACAGACAACCCCACAGGAAAAGACTATGTCGGCAGCGACGACCTCTATGCCGATGTGCAACGGACAATGAAACTGTGTGCCGAAATGAACACCGGCTATCACACAGAAGCGGAAGTCAGAGACTACTTGCGACAGATAACCGGCAGCGACATCGACGATACCGTGCGCGTGTTTCCACCGTTTAACATCAATTATGGACTTACAACACGCTTTGGCCGCGACTGTTTTGTAAACTTCGGCTGTACATTTCTTGCACTCGGCGGAATAACAATCGAAGACGGCGCATTTATCGGACCGCATTGCGTACTTGCTACCGAATATCATCCCGAAGACCCTGCCACGCGTCATTCGTTGCTTACAAAGCCCATAGTCGTCGGACGCAATGCCTGGCTCGGCGCCGACGTGAAAGTGCTGGCCGGCGTCACCATCGGCGAGAACGCCATCGTCGCCGCCGGCAGCGTAGTCACCAAGAATGTGCCCGACAATATGGTGGTGGCAGGTAGCCCTGCGAGAATAATTAGAGAAATAAAAGCAAATAAATAACAACATTAAACTATTTAAGTATGAAGCAAATTTCATTAATAATCGCAATATGTTGCCTTCTATCAGGCGCATACGCACAAAACAAACAAATAAAGGAGAATACTGAAATGAAAAAGACATTAGTAGTTTATTTTTCGGCTACAGGCACTACCAAGGCCGCAGCCCAAAGGTTGGCAAAGGAAAAGAATGCCGACCTGTTCGAAATCGTACCAGAGAAACCCTACACTGCAGCCGACCTCGACTGGCGTGACAAGCAGTCGCGTTCAACGCTGGAAATGAAGGACAAGAGTTCGCGTCCGGCAATCAAGAACACTTGCCCCAACATTGCCGACTACGACACCATTTGGATTGGTTTCCCTGTATGGTGGTACACAGCACCGACAATCATCAACACATTCATCGAGGCTCACGACCTTAGCGGCAAGGTGCTGAATGTGTTTGCTACCAGCGGAGGTAGCGGAGTCGAAGGTTCTGCAAAAGACTTGAAAAAGGCCTATCCACAATACACTTGGGGCGAAAGCAGACTTATGAATTAATCCTGTAAATAAGCGACAATGAAGAAATTAGCATTATTTGCAACGATAGTTATATTGACAACTGCTTGCAACGACAAAACGCAACCTACAGAAACAAAAGAGGAAATGAAACAGGAATTACAACTCACACAGGAATGGGACAAGGTTTTCCCACTCAGCGACAAAGTTGACCACCGCAAGGTTACATTTGAAACACAATACGGACTGACCTTGGCCGCCGACCTTTATACGCCAAAGGCAGAAGTTGTTGCGGATTTGCGAACAGAAGCTGTTGCGGATTTGAAATCCGCAACTCAAGAACCGGGGATTTCTAATCCCCTCCTCCCTGCCATCGCCGTGAGCGGTCCCTTCGGTGCTGTCAAGGAGCAGTCGAGCGGACTCTATGCCATGCGTATGGCTGAACGCGGTTTTGTTGCACTGGCATTCGACCCGTCATATACTGGCGAGAGCAGCGGTGAACCTCGTCGCACGGCATCACCCGACATCAACACCGAGGACTTTATGGCTGCCGTCGATTTTCTGTCGAAGCAGGACAATGTGGATGCCGAACGCATAGGCATCATCGGTATCTGCGGTTGGGGTGGCATCGCACTCAATGCTGCCGCTGCCGACCCGCGCATCAAGGCTACCGTGGCAAGCACAATGTACGACATGACCCGCATCAGTGGCAACGGATACTTCGACAGCGAAGACAAAGAAGAGTCGCGCCATACTGCCCGCGAGGCAATGAGCAAGCAACGCCTCTCCGATCCAATGGCTATGGCTGGCGGTGTCATCGACCCGCTGCCCGATGAAGTTCCACAGTTTGTGAAAGATTACCACGCCTATTACAAAACCCCGCGCGGCTATCATAAGCGTAGCGGAAACAGCAACGACGGATGGCGCGTCATCGGCACACAGGCTTACGCCAACAGCCGTTTCCTCTACTACATCAACGAAATTCGTTCCGCAGTTCTCGTGATGCACGGTGCGGAAGCCCACAGCCGCTACTTCGGCGAGGCGGCCTACCATTACATGGTGGATGGCAAGGCTGAAGGCTATAACTTCATCGGCAAGCCCAATCCCAACCCTGAGAACAAGCAGCTGCTCATCATCCCTGGCGCTTCACACTGCGACCTTTATGACGGTGGCGAGGGCAACTACATCCCTTGGGATACGCTGGCAGAGTATTTCTGGAAGAATCTGAAATAAAGCCCCCCAAAAAGGAACTCAACTAAAATGAAAAAGCACATTGTAACAATTATCCTTATGGCACTTTCCACATTGCC
>JAEEGJ010031718.1_pt1 | contig 10202 bp, 9 predicted proteins | sample 8958761 | NCBI WGS metagenome assembly JAEEGJ01 (sample SAMN16246546, study PRJNA631951) | gut metagenome | biome: gut microbiome; feature: rumen; material: RS-attached | host: Bos | place: Iran: Karaj | collected 2018-10 | reverse complement strand
GAACTTCTGGAAGAGCTGGTCGGATTTCCGTGCCGCACGTACGGAATACCGCGGGCTTCAGCTCAAGGAGAACTATGCCGCCTCGGGCCTCGTGGCGCAGGCGGTGGAACAGTATTACCAGGTGGAAGCCGCCAAGGAGAAGATGGACGCACTCAAGGAGAGCCTGCGTGCATCGGAAGCCATATTGAAGGGTGCTGCAATGCAGTACGACCTGGACAAGTCCAAGACAGGCGACCTGGTGAATGCATACACGCAGAACGTGACGATGCAGAAGGACTATTACTTTGCCGTGTGCAAGTATAACGTGGAATTCGCGGAACTGATTTCCCGCATGGGCATGTCGCTCAGGGAATTCCGCGGGGAATTTAACAAATAGGAGAAGTGTATGATTAGGAAGATGTTTGCCCTGCTTACGGTGTTTGCCGTAATGGCGTTTGCAGCCGAAGACCCCGTTGCTGCCGTGAAGAAGAAGGATGCAGAACTGCAGGCCTTGCTCAAGAAGTCGAGCCGCAACGCGAAGGAGATTGAACGCGTGAAGTCTCTGTTGAACGACTCGTTCGATTTTGCGCTCCTGGCGAAGAAGTCGCTTGCGAAGGGTGACTGGGAAAAGCAGGATGCCGCCTCGCAGGAAAAGTTTGTCGCGGAATTCCAGCGCATGGTCCGCAATTCCAGCGCGAAGAGGCTTGAACTCTACCGCGCCGATTCCACGATTTACGAACCCGCGAAGATGAAGGGCAGCGACGAGGCCCGCGTGGTGGCGCACCTGTGGAACAAGGGCAAGGAATCCGTGCTCGAGTACAAGATGAGCCTCGTGAACGGCAACTGGAAGGCATGGGACCTGGTAATCGACGACCTTTCGACCGCTCGCAACTACAAGGAACAGTTCGGCCAGATCTTGAAGAACAAGAGTTTTGCCGAACTCATCGACATTATCAGCAAGAAGGCTGACGAAGCCGAAAAGTAATGGGCGGTGTTCTTCTTGGCTTGCTGATTTTCGCCTGCGCTGTCGCGCTGGTGGTGCTGTTTTTCCCGATTCGCTTCCGGATTGACTTCGGTGCGGACGAGAATGGCGGCGGGGCGAAGTTCTACATATACAAGAAGAATTTTTACACATGGGAAAAGTTCCGCAAGGGGAAGAGCCACGGCTCGGACGAGTCGCTGGACGATGACAGCGCCGTGCCGGAGTTTGTCGCGACGGCCCCTGCAAAGCCTGTGGAGAAGAAGGCTGCCCCTTCGGCTAGTTCGGCAGGCTCACTAACCGGCTCAGGGATCTCATCGCCAATCGAAGTGAAGGCCGATGCGCAGGAGAAAACTGCCCCGGTTGAAGTTGCAAAGGATGCTGCGCCGGTTGAAATTGCAAAGGAGGCTGTGCAGGAGAAAACTGCGCCGGTTGAAACTTCGCCGAAAGCGGATGACGCGCAGCCTGCGGAAGTTAAACAGCCTGCGAAGGTCGAGACGCCTGCTGCGTCTGCAGAATCCGCGCAGCCTGCCGGTGACAAAAAAAACGAAAAACGCGACCTTACGGATTTTGAATTCTGGACGCTCGTGCTCACTCCGGATTTGGATGAGCGCGGCTTCCGTTACGTGAAGCGCCTTCTGGTGGACCTTGTCCGCCTGTTCAATGTGAAGTTCGAGAACTGCTTTGTGGAAGGCATCCGTGCTGACTACAAGACCATGGGTTACGGTGCGGCACTCAACGGCGTTATCAAGGGTTTCCCGTTCCTTAAGGATTGGGACTTGCGCATGGACTGGTGCAACGAGAAGGATTTGCGGGTGCAGGGGAATATCCTTGCCCGCACGAACCTGTGCCGCGTATTGTTCTACCTGCTTGAATTGGCGCTGCTTGCGGGTATCGTGTTCCTGATTTTCTGGCGTCGCCGTGCCCGCGTGCTCAAGACCGGCGAACTGCCGGAGCTCGGGTTTGTCCGCCAGAAGATTCGCGCCTTTTTCGTGGAGGATTGATGCCCGCTTTGACCCTGGACCGCCTGTTGGCAAGTATCGGTTTTGGTTCCCGCAAGGAAGCCCGCGCGCTTGTGCGCATGGGGCTTGTCGAACTGGATGGTAACGTGCTTGACGACCCGTTTATGGAACTCAAGGAGCGCCCCGAAAACATCACGGTGAACGGGGAAGAGGTTCCGACCGTCGAGAAGTTGTACGTAATGCTCCACAAGCCGGTGGATTTCGAGTGCAGCCACCACCCGCGTGACCACAGGTCGGTGTACGAACTGTTGCCCGACCGCTTTTCGGCGATGGGCGTACAGTCGGCGGGCCGCCTGGATGCGGATTCTTCGGGAATCATCCTGTTCTCGAACCAGGGCGACTTTATCCACAAGGTGGAAAGCCCCAAGAAGGGTTGCCTCAAGCGCTACCGTGTGACGTTGGCCCGCGAGTTCACTGAAGCGCAGGAGAAGGAACTCCTTGCGGGTGTGATGCTCAAGGACGAGCGCAGGCCCGTACTGGCCCGCGAGATTGTGCGCGAGGAAGGCTCGGTGGTGATTACCATAGGCGAGGGACTCTACCACCAGGTTCGCCGCATGTTTGCCGCCGTAGGGAACCACGTGGAGACGCTGGAACGCATTTCCATCGGACCGGTGGTTTTGGACGAGTCCCTCGGAGAGGGGGGCTGGCGGTTCCTAACTGACGAAGAGGTTGCCTCGCTGATGTAAAAAAATAAAACCGGCGCAATGCGTCGGTTTTTGCATATCCGGGCGGGCTCTGCGGAACCCGGCTCGGGTTAAATCTCGGATTGGACAGTATCTTCTTCGGGCTCTTCGACGGTTTCGCCGACAACGCCTTCGAGGCTGTTTATCTTGTTCTTGATGTCGTTGCTGAACTTGAAGGTGGGGACCATGCGTTCTTCGATCTGGACGGTCTCGCCGGTGCGCGGGTTGCGTGCGGGGCGGGCCTTGCGCGGCTTGCAAGCGAACGTGCCGAATCCGCGGATTTCGATGGTGTTACCTTCGATGAGCTTTTCTCCGAGGAGGTCGAGGAACTGCTCAATGACTGTCTTGATGTCGTTACGCACAAATCCGGTGGACTTGGCGATATCTTGAATCAGGGATTGTTTTGTTATGTTGGACACGACTAGAATCTTGGTTGATAGATTAGTTGATGCCTTAAATATAAGTTTAACAAAGAGTTAGCGGAAGGCCTAACCGAAAATTAAATATTTTTTTGGGGCTCTCGTTGCGGACAATGTGTGGATAATTGTTGTTAATATGTTGAAAAATGTTGAAAGTTTGAAAAACGCCGAAAAGCCGCCACGGACAACGTTCCGTCTGCGGGGGCTGGAGGTGTTCCCGAACACGATTCTATCCCCGATGGACGGGGTGACGGACGCGCCCTTCCGCAGGCTCTGCCGCGTGCTTTCGGGTGACCGCATGGGGCTCCTGGTGTCGGAGTTCGTGCCCACGGACGGCGATGCGGTGTTCAACCTGGAAGGCCACAAGCAGCTCAGGTTTTTCCCGGAGGAGAGGCCCTTCGGAGTGCAGATTTTCGGGCGCTTTCCCGACAAGATGGCGGATGCCGCACGGAAGATTGCGGTGGCGCTCAAGCCCGACTACATCGAGGTGAATGCGGGGTGTCCGGCGCCGAAGGTGGCGGGCAAGGGCAGCGGCTCGGGCCTGTTGCGTGACCTGCCCCGCCTGCAGGAGATATTGCACGACGTGCGTGCCGCGCTGGACGGCTGCGGGGTGGATATGCCCCTCACGCTCAAATGCCGCATCGGCTGGGACTCTGAGAGCATCAACGTGCTGGAGACGCTCCGGATTGCCGAAGGCGAGGGCGTTGAAATGCTTACGGTGCACGGCCGCACCCGCCTGCAGGGCTATAACGGCCTCGCCGATTGGGACTGGATAGGGAAGGTCGCCGCGGTAGCGAAGATTCCCGTTATCGGGAACGGCGACGTGAACAGTGTGGAAGTCGCCCGCGAGCGAATTGAAAATTATGGCGTGTCCGGCGTGGCCATCGGGCGCGGCGCCATGCACAACCCGTGGATTTTCGGGCAGATTGCGGATGCCTGGGAAGGCAAGCCGAAGCGCGTGATAACCGCGGGCGAGGCGCTCGACGTGTTCAAGCTTTACTACGGTTTCAAGATTGAGGACGGCAGCACCGACAAGGGGGCCGAAGGCAGGCTCAAGCAGCTTGCGGCAAGGCTCTGCAAGGGGTTCTGCTTAAATGAAGATGGGGCTGCCTCGCCGGAATGTCATCCTGGAGCCGAAGGCGATAGGATCCAGGTGCTGAACGGCGCGGAGGATGGCGCGAAGGATGTCGCGATGCAGGTGCGCCAGGCGCTCCTTTCGAGCAGTTGCGCAGCCGAACTCCTGGACCGTGCGCAGTCCCTCAAGGAAGGCCTCGCGAAGGATTTGGTGTTCGACCCCGGCCGTCTTGTGAACCTGAACGGCGCCAAGGAAACTGAACTCAAGTTCGGCGACCAGTTCAAGGGCCGTTAGTCCATAATCACAAAATGTACTCAAAAAAAATCTCAAATTTTTACGAAAATATCTTGACATTGAGTCAAAATTTGAGTACATTTAGGACATGGATAAAATTATTGACATATTTCAGTTCACAAATTTCCGCAAATACCTGGACGAGTACCAGGCGGCCCGCGTGTTGACAGACCCTGATTTTACAAGGGCTGGAGCGTGTGTGTTGCTGGGGCTCCCCAAGACACGTAGCTACTATAACGACATCGTCAAGGGAAAAAAACTTTCCAGTCGCATGATTCCCAAGTTTGTTGAAGTGCTTGGCCTGAACAAAAAAGAGGCAAGGTATTTTGAAACTCTGGTGAATCTGGACCAGGCGAAGACCGCGACGGAACGGAACGCTTTTTTCGAGGAACTGCTGAAACAGCATCCGGATTCCCACCGCATCCTGAACGAAGACGCCTACGAATATTACAACCACTGGTATAACAGCGTGCTGTTTACGGCGTTGGAAGTCGTGGATGTTTCGGACGACCTTGAACCCGTCCAGAAACTGATTTTCCCGAAGGTTTCCGTGGGTACCCTGAAACGTTCCCTGGAATTGCTGGAACGCCTTGGTTTTGTTCGGAAGAACGAAGACGGCTTCTGGAAAAGTTGCCGTGAGTCGGTAAGCAGCGGTGCCTATAACAACAGCGATCTGGTTCGCCAGTATCAGTTGCAGTGCTTCGAACTTTCCAAGCAGGCGTTACTTGCGAATAATGAGAATCCGTCGGATATGGGAACGTTTACTTTCAGCGTTTCCGATGACGCTTTCAAGGCGATAGCCAAGGAAATCCAGGGCCTGAAGGCCAGGGTGCGCAAGATTATTGCGCAGGACAGAAAAAAGGCGACTGGGGTCCACCAGTTGAACATTCATTTATTCACAAATTTGAAAAAGTAAGTTAAGGAGAAATCGATATGTTTATTAAGAAGTTGACAAAGACGGGCCTCGCGTTTGCGGTCCTTGGCATCGGAATGTTCGTCGGCTGTGGCGGCGACAATGGCAGTACTGCTTCGACATCTAGCGAAACGAGTTCTGGGACTCCCATTGCGGACGTGGATACGTCGCTTGTTCGAAAGAAAGTTGTCGAGGGCATCCCCTGCGATGAATTATTGGATGAATTCCATGCGCTGGCTAAGACGACGTATGAATTCAATCCCGGTAGGAATATGTGCGGAGGATATGCAGATATCTATATGTACATGAACGCGAGAGTCCGGGTGGTGGATGCTGCGGGCAGGCCTGTGGTGGGAGCGGATGTCTATGAAGGTCGGTGTGCCTATGGTGATGAAGGTTGCCATTATACTACGGACAAGAAAGGCTATATCTATCTGGATAGCGTGAATTACCTGACATATTTGGAATTGTACGAAGGAGCCTTGGAGGAATTGGGACCGAATAAGGCCTATGAATCTCGCTATGAGGAATTGCAGTTGCGTGCCATTTCGGCAGATTCGAGCCTAGGTGCCAATGTGTACTCCTCTTTTGAACATGCTCGTGTGGTGATGATAGGCGGGGAACCCGTGGCCGAATTGGAGGATGTTGTTCTGGAACCGGTATATTCGGCAAAACTGTATTTGGATTCTATCTATGCGCCGGGAGAAGATGATGAATGGTACCACGATAGGCTCGATGAAACCATCGCGGAAGCTGGTTTTGGCATTTGCGTACAAGTGGAGGACGCTTACCTGGGGTCGCCCGATGAATGGAATACCCCTTTTGAATTCTATCCTTGCCAGATGGTGACAGAAGAGGACAAGGAGAACGGGTTTGTCTATGTGTATGGATTGCCCGAGGGAAAATATGAATTCGCAATTGGATCGCCTAATTCGCAATTTGGTACGGGGTGTTTTTCCTTTGAGGTTACGCGCCCGGCAGAATAACGGAAGTGGAATACATTTGATACACTAATTTGTTTTCGATTATAGAGACTGCGGTGCATGACTGCGGTCTTTATTTATATATTCAAGGAGAATAGTTTACACCGTAGGTAGTTATGAATAAGAATCTCCGCCGTATTTCGAAAACGGCTGCTGCCATCCTTGGCCTTTGTGCGGGCGCTTCTTTTGCCGCCCAGAACGCGGTGATTGTCGATGACCTGCATCCGGGCGTCGTTATCGACAAGCAGAACATGATGGCGGCGGACCTTGCGATTTGGAACCCGCCCAGCCGTTACTACGATATGACCAGTGCGCTCGTGGACGGCGGCTACACGCTGTTCCGCTTCCCGAACGGGAGCCTCTCGAACGATTACCACTGGAACGGAATCGGCAGCTACGATAGCACCGGGCTCTGGACAGCGGATACTACGAAGTGGGCGCGCGGATTCTTGGGCGAGACGATTTACCGCGGTACGACGAAGGACAACTACGGCTTTGTTCGCAGGAGCCACCTCGCCGACGGCAAGAAGGAAACGATGTGGTGGGGCGAAATCCTCGACCCGGTGGACCCGCCCTGGATAGTGGTGGAATTTCCGGAGAAGATGAATCTCGATTCGCTGCAGATTGACTGGGGTGAACTGCGCCCGAAGGCGTTCGAGTTTGCGTACTGGACCGAGGACTATGCCGAATATCCGGGCGTGCACCAGGCGCTTGAAAACAAGCTGAAGACGGAATCCGTGGTGCGCGTAAATTCTGAGACGACCAAGTACAAGTTCGCACAGATCAGGACCCGCTACGTGGCCATCCGCTTCAAGACTCCCGACCTGCCGAGCAAGGGCGTGCAGATTCGCGAGATGAAGCTCTATAGCGGCGAGAGTGACTTGCTCGAGGGCAACAACTACAAGTTCTACGCGATGTCTACGCGCAATGGCGACAAGGCCCGCACGGACTGGACCGACATCAAGTGGGATTTCGAAGCGTTTATGGAATACATCAAGACGCTCCCGAACGCACAGGCCGTGATTTGCGTGAACGCGGGCACGGGAACTTCGAAGGAAGCTGCCGCCTGGGTGCGATATGCAAACAAAGTAAAAGGCTACAACATCAGGCAGTGGCAAATCGGTAACGAACTCGATGGCGAATGGGAAGAATCGGGCCCGATTTCGGCAAGGCATTATGCGGCGCGCTACCTGGAATACGCCCGCGCGATGAAGACCGTGGATTCTACGATTATCTTGCATGGTCCGCTGTTCAGCACGCACAAGATGCAGCAGAAGGGCGCAGGCCTGCTCGATGGCAAGTACTGGATGGAAGAATTCCTGCGCATTGTGGGTGAGGCCGAAAAGAAGGATGGCAAGCGCTACCTCGACGTGGTGGACCTGCACAATTACCCGTACTGGACGCCCAACGAGCCGAAACCCGCCGAGATGCTCAAGGCGATGCTTGACGTGGGCCCGAATATGGACACTCTTGATGTGTGGATGAAGCGCCACCTCGAAGGTGAACGCCGCGTGTTTCTCTCGGAATTCAGCACGTGCGTGCAGGGATTCAGCCTGCTCATGGATTACCCGCAGGCGACCGCGGTGGCGAGCATCTTTGCCCAGCACGCGATGCGTTTTGGTAACCGCCTGCAGGTGCTCCCGTGGGATGCGTTCGGCAACCTGTTCAAGGGCCCGGACGATACCTGGGGTACCATCAGCATGACGGCGCTGTTGAAGGAAGGTTCCTGGAACTACTGGAAGTCGCTGGAACCGACTGCGGAATATTACGGGCTGTACATGACGTACAAGCAGTTCCTGGAAGACGGTTTTGCCGTGCTGCCCGTTTCGAGCACGAGCCCCGATGTGGAGGCGTATGCGATTGGCAAGGGCGATTCCGTGCGTGTGATGCTTGTGAACTTGTCCGAAGTCCCGCAGGTGGTGCAGATTGACCGCGCGAGCGTTGCCGCTACCGGGAGTACCGAAGTGGGCAAGGGCGATCTGGTGCGTACCGAGGTGGACATCTTTGGCGCGGAACAGTTCAAGTGGGTAGGGACCCGGCAGGATGCCTTCCCGTACCCGAAAATGGGCCCGAGCGGGCGACGCATAAACCCGAGCAAGTCGAAGGACATCACGATTCCCGCGTTCGGGCTTGCCGTGGTGCGCATCAACCCGAAGGTTGTCGGGCTTGACAAGGCGACGAAGGCGGAGGCCGCAATCCCGCAAATCATCTCCGCTTCCCTCGAGAAGAAGGTGCTCCTTGCAGGCGATACGATAGACCTGTTCGTGACGGCGGTGCAGGAAAACGGCCAGCTTACGAACGGCTCCGTGAGCGTGGGCAACTGGGGCAAGCGCGGCATGATCGAGGTGTCCGCCGTTCCCGATGACGGCAAGTGGAATGCTTCCATCGAGAGCTTCCACGTGAAAATCCCGATTCCGCCCGAGATGTATTCCGCCCCGCGGGAACTCCGCGTTGTTGTACGAGGGCTTGGCGGGAAGGTTGCCGTACTCAACATCCCGTTCCGCGTGCGTGGCGCCTACCGCACGACGATGGCCATGCAGAACTTTGACAACGGACTCGATGCGGTTGACTGGTTCCCGGTCGCGAACGGCGACAACGCGACAACTATCGGCGCGAAGGTGTTCAACGGCGCGCCCCCGCACGGAGGCTTTATCCGCCATGACTTCCAGATCGAGCAGCCGCCTGCACAGGGCTGGCCGAACTTCGCAGGCGCCTACTACGTGATACCCGAGGAAGTCCACAACTCCGTGGGCATCGTGTTCGACTACGCGACGAACCACAACAATCCCGACGGCTACTTCGAAGTGCAGATTGCGAGCAGCCAGGTGGAAGACTACGATGAGTTCATGGTCCGCCTCAAGAACACCCGCGGTTCTTGGGTGCGCGACACGCTCATCTGGGAGAACATGAAACAGGAAGGCTGGGGCAAGACTATCCCGCAGCTCGACCCGAAAAAAATCAAGAACTTCGCCTTCCGCGCACGCCATAGCGGTATGGGCTACATCAGCCTTGACAACATCTACCTGCTCGGCGAAGACGGCGAGGAAATCCCGATGCCGCGCGGGCTGAGGAGACTGAGGTAAGATATGGATAAAGAACCCGAAGTACACAATGTGAAAGAATTGAACGGCGCCTCGCCCCTGCAAAAGGGGCTCGCTGTGTTTTTCGTCATCATGTCGCTTTTGTACACGGCATCGCCCATCGACTTGGCGCCCGACGCCATCCCCGTTGTGGGCTGGATTGACGACATCGGATTCCTCGTGACTGCGACCATGAATGCGGTTCAGCAGTTCACAAAGGACCAGAATAGTGCCATGGTGAAAATCCTAAAATACGCCAAATGGTTTATGGTCATCGCCGTCGTGATTGCCGCGCTGTTGCTCGGCGGTTTGATAGCCGCGATTGTGGCACTGATTGTGAAGTAAGAAATCTTATGCAAAAAGCGAACGACAATAATTGTCGTCCGCTCGTTTTGCTTTAAAGTGGTCTGCAGGGCTGGCGAGCCTATTGTTTATCGCTTGTCCCTATCAATCCAGGGCCGTTCCGTGTAGCCAGTGTAAATTTGGCGCGGACGGTTAATCTTGGAATTCGGGTCGTCGTGCATTTCCTTCCAGTGGGCGATCCAGCCGGGGAGTCGCCCGATGGCGAACATCACGGTAAGCATGTTCGTCGGGATGCCCATGGCGCGGTAGAGGATACCCGAGTAGAAGTCCACGTTCGGGTAGAGCTTGCGCGCGATGAAGTAGTCGTCCTTCAGGGCGGCTTCTTCGAGCTTGATGGCGATATCCAGGAGCGGGTCGTGCACGTGCTCGCGCTCGAACACCTGGTACATGAGTTTCTTGAGCACCTTGGCGC